>PVMK01155412.1_pt1 | contig 32464 bp, 39 predicted proteins | sample 1853481 | NCBI WGS metagenome assembly PVMK01 (sample SAMN08533507, study PRJNA380276) | Marine sediment metagenome, whole genome shotgun sequencing project.
CGGACCGATCGCGGCGATTTTGCTCGCTTCACTCTTTTTCGGTGCGCTCCACGTGGACCCGGTCCATTCGGCCTTCGCCGCGATTCTCGGCCTCTATCTGGGCGCCATCGCATATCTGGCGGGAAGCGTGCGAGCCTCGGTGGGCTGTCATGTCGCGAACAACGCCGCCGCCGTCCTCGGTGCGGCAGTCACCCCGGGAATCGGGCCGATGCCCACACCTTCCCTGATCATCGCCGCAGCTTTTTCCCTAGGGGTACTGGGATGGCTCTGGCGCCGTCACAGACCGACAACCGCTGCGCGTGCCCCGAAAAAAGAAGGCCCGCAGGGGCTACAGAAGAGGCGCGGATTGGACGACCCGTAGGAGGCTGACCTGAATACGGCGTCGAGGTACATCGCGTGGCAAGCATTCCCGCGGTTCTCATACTGGATGATGGCGAGCTGGACGACGTCCAGAGAATTCTCGAGGAGCTCGAGGTGGACTTCGGCCGCGTGCGGGGTGGCGCGATCGCACCCAACACGCCTCATCCCAAATCGCTGCTGATGGCGACTCCCCGTCGGATATCTGCCGTTTCCACGATCGACGAAGCATCGGGAGATGAGGATCCGCCCGTGCGCGTCGTCGTCGTCGATCAAGACTCGAAGACGCTGCGCGATCAGCTTCGCCAGGTGGGGTTCGACTACCTGGTGCGGCGCCCCGTGCACCCAGAAGCACTTCGGCTGCTGATCATGCACAGCCTCTACCGCGGAGAAGAGAAGCGGCGTGAGCCGCGAGTTGCCGTCGGGCTCGAAATTTCCTTCCAGACCGGAGAAATTCCGCGACGCGCCACGCTGGTCGACCTTTCGACGGGAGGCTGCCGGCTGATCTCCTCCTTCGAGATCGAAGCCGGCCAGCAGATTCTCGTAACGCTACCGGAGACCCTTGGTGCCGCGGAATCGATCACGCTAGAGGGCAAGATCCTACGTAGCAGCTACGACAAACGCATCGGCGAAGAAGGTATGCACAGTGCGGCGGTGCGCTTCGAAAATCTCTCGAGTGAGCTTCGGCACGAACTCGAGTGGATCATCGAGGACAAAGTCGGCGGGCCACCGGCGCTGAAAACCACACCCCAGCCTTCCCAGGGCGATCCGGGAGCAAACCCATCGACGCCGCACGAAAAACCGACCTACACCATCAAGCGCAGCGAGCCGCGGACGCCGCTGCGGCGAACGCTCCTTGAAAAGGAGTCGTCCGCCCTGAAAACGGATCCGCGCTCGGAAGGCGCCGCGCCTCCGCTGACCAACAACCCGACTTCAGATGCGGTGGTCGAGCAGAAGCACTACCCGTTCTCCGTACCGGTCGACATAAAGATGGCCCAGAAGGAGAAGCCCGCGCAGGAAGCCGTCGAAGCAATCGCGGCTCAGGTGCCCGTTGAGGAAATTGCGGCGCAAACGCCTGTTGAAGAAATCGCGGCGCAGGTGCCCGTCGAGGCAACCGAGACGCAGGCACCTGTCGAAGCAGTCGCGACGCAGGGTCTCGCTGAGGAAATCGAACAAGAACTCCAACCGCCGCAGCCCTCGATCTCCCCCCGACGATCGGCGCGCGGCACCGCGGCTCCCCTACGTGGCGAAGATCCCGGCCTTCGGATCCCGCGCGTTGCGGGTGCTCGTCGGGCGAGACCTCAGCGTGGGCGGCATGCAAATCGAGTCGAACCCTGATCTCGAAGTCGGAGACCGCTTGCACCTCGCAATCTACGGTGACGCGAGCGAAGAGCCCTTCCTGGTTTGGGGCACGATCTTGCGCAGCGATGGAAGGGGCGGAACGGCCGTGGTCTTCGACCCGGTTCACCCGAGTATCGCCAAGAAACTGGAAGCCCTGATCGCGAGCCTTCCCGCAGTCGAGTCGCTCCACGACGACGAAGCCACCGCGATGGGAACCGTACTCACCGAAATCGTCAACGAGTAACAGGCGAATTCTTCGAATTCGCTTTGCGGCGGCGAAGCCTTGCGGCATCGCCTGGCTGGCGAATCCTACGGATTCGCTTGCTGCGACGAGCGACCCGCTCTGCTTTGCATTAATCTCTTCCGCTCACGTGATTCGGAGGACTCCATGGCGCGAAGCAAGAGCAAGCAGAAGGTCAAGCGACACCGGCACAAGCTCCGGCGCAACCGTGCCCTCGCCCGCAAGAAGGCCGCCAAAGCCGCCAAGGACTGAGCCCCTAGACGGTCGGCGTGGCGCTTGCGGCCATCCACCCTGACGCCGGAACCACCGCAAACCAAGTCGACCCGAGCCGCTTGCGCCTGGAGGCGGAAGCCCGTGCAAATTCAGCTCGACACCCGAGTCGCTGCGAAAGCAACCTTCATCGCACTCGCTCTGTTCCTGGCGGGTTGCGATCCGGTTGCAGAAGTTCCGGCCTGGGGGGCGCTTCCGGATTTCAGCCTCATCAATCAGGGCGCCGAACCCTACGGAACCGCGCAGCTCGAAGGCCGACCCTGGATCGCGAACTTCATCTTCACCAAGTGCCCCGCCGCTGTCCGATGTTGACCCGCGAGATGTCGCGGCTCCAGACGGAGCTGTCCGGGCGCGGTTGGGATGATGTGATGCTGGTGAGCATCAGCGTCGATCCTGCGAACGACACACCAGAAGCGCTGACCGCATACGCTGCCAAGCACGGCGCGAAGCTCGACAGCTGGCAGTTCTTGACCGGAACCCGAGACGGCATCTGGTCGCTCAGCGTCGACGGATTCAAACTCCCGGTCCAGGAAATCGAAGACACAGGGCGCGGGTCCGATCCTGCACAGCAACCGCTTCGTACTTGCGGATGGCCGGCAGCAGATCCGCGGTTACTACGACGCCTTCGATGCCGACGATCGCGCCAAGTTGCTGCGCGATCTCGAAATCGTCCGCGCAGAGCCCACGTCGGCGACCCGCTGACCCGCGAACCCATCAGACTCTCTTCTTTGTGTCATACAACCCGGCTGCTGGTCGAACCTGCGGAAAACCGCATGGGATATGGGAACGACAACGAAAGCGGGGCAGAATGACTGGGCTTCAACAAAACCATTGGGAACGAAAACATGCCTGATGAAATAAAACCTTACATTCCGGCCTCTACAATTATACCGGAATTTACACTTCAGGCGGTTGTTCTTGGATTGATTTTGAGTGTGCCGATGTGCGCCGCCAATATTTACGTCGGCCTTTATGCTGGCATGACGGTAAGTGCCGCCATACCCGCCTCCGTTATTTCCATGGGCGTCTTACGGGGGCTTCTACGGCGCGGTACGATTCTAGAAAATAACATCGTTCATACGATTGCCAGTTCCGGTGAGAGTCTGGCAGCTGGAATCATCTTTACCGTCCCAGCAATCGTGCTCCTCGGAATCTGGAGCAAGTTCAATTACTGGGAAACCACACTCATCGCCATGGCAGGCGGAGTGATGGGCGTCATCATGATGATTCCCCTTCGCAAGCCCATGATCATTGAACAAAAGGAGCTCCGCTTTCCGGAAGGAGTAGCCTGCGCTGAAGTATTGAAGGCTGGGGATAAAGGCGGGGCGGAGATGCTGGGAGTGTTCACCGCTCTCGGTATCGGTGGGTTATTCAAATTTCTCGTTTCCGTGGTCGGACTTTTCAAAGGAAGTGTTGAAGGCGCCCTACGGTTGGGCAAAACAGCATGGTATGTGGGTACCGATATATCGCCGATGTTGGCTGCGGTGGGCTTCATTGTAGGCTGGGAAATATCTCTGCTGGTTTTTTTGGGAGGGGCTACTTCCTACTTCTTGGCTATTCCGATTTTGTCTTTGGGAGTGGATCTGCAAGTGGGATCCGTGTTGGACAATGTGTGGGATATATGGGATAGCGAGATCCGATTTTTTGGAATCGGAGCCATGATCGTCGCTGGCATTGCCTCCATCGTGAAGATCGCCGGAAGCATGGGCGCCGCTCTTTCCACCGCATTTCGTGGAATACGGGGCTTAGATGACAACGCCTCTCTGCCTCGTACAGAACAGGGAATAACAGGAAAGACTCTATTCGGTCTACTCATAGCCAGTCTCTTATTGGCAACCGTTGTCTATGCCCAAATGACCAAGAGTATTCCCGTTACGATAATTATTTCGATTGCGATGTTCATTCTCGCCTTCTTCTTTGTAGCGGTGGCAAGCTACATCGTAGGCTTGGTGGGCTCGTCCAACAGCCCGGTGTCGGGTATGACGATTTGCACGGTTTTATTCACCGCTGGGCTACTTCTGATTTTCGGATACACGGGGACAGAGGGGATGTTAGCCACTCTCGGCGTTGCCGGTGTAGTGTGTTGCGCTGCTTGTACTTCCGGTGATATTTGCCAAGACTTGAAAATTGGCCAGATCCTTGGCGCCACGCCACGCAAACTTCAAATGGGTGAAATCATTGGCACGATGATTCCCGCCTTCATCATCGCACCCGTCATGCAGCTTTTGCACAAAGCCTACGGCATCGGCACCCCCGCACGAGAAGGAGTAGAAGCCCTAAAAGCTCCTCAAGGAGTCATGTTCGAAAAACTCATTGGAGGAATTTTTGGTGCAGGAAATGATATCCCCTGGGATCTCGTGGGATGGGGCGCTGCAGTCGGCATCGCGGCGATTCTCATTGACCGGTACTACCTCCAACCGAAAAAGGCAAAATTTCGCCTGTATGCCATGCCACTTGCGGTGGGAATGTACCTCCCCTTGACCGTGACTTTTCCGATATTGATCGGTGGCGCTCTTTACAAAGGCGTAGAAAGTGCCTCCAAAAAACGTGGAGATTCAGAAGAAAAAAGACTTGGCGTCATCAACAAGGGCCTTTTGTTTTCTTCGGGTTTGGTTGCGGGCGAAGCGCTAATGGGAATCATCATTGCCTTCTTCGTTTTGGGAGGCATGAACATGCCACTCTTCAGGAACTGGTCACAGGGCGGAGTGTTGCTGGACCTCGTTTCGTTAGGTGGCCTGGGATTTGTCATGTGGCTATTGGTCAGAAAAGCGCTAAGCACCAAAGCCGCGTAGGCGGCTCCCAACCTGGTCCAGTTGGTGCAGATCAACCGACCCCACGCGTTGAATCGAATGCTCAACACCATCCCAATTGACGGAGTTCGAGCACGCGGCGCGGCGGCGTACGGAACCAGAACGCGTCATCGGCCGCGGCGCATCATTGCGTAGATGTCCGTGCGGCGGACGATTCCCAGGAGTTGGCGTTCTTTGACGACGGGCCAGGATTGGACGCGATGGCGGTCGAGGACTTCGAGGGCCTTGGCGAGTGAAGCGTCGGGATCCAGCGCGTCGTCGACGCTGCTCGTCAGGTCCTCGGCGATGACGAGGCCACGCAGGAAGGGGTCGTAGAGGGTGTTCTTGACTTCTTCATAGGAGATGACGCCCTTGAAGTAGGCGTCGTGATCGATCACTGGAAGCAGGTCGGCACCCGTCTCCCCCAGCGCTTTGAGCACCCGCTCGAAGGAGAGCGATTCGGATACGAAACGAGGTCGTCGCCGCATGGCGTGCTCGACGGTCGTCCTGTTATCGCCGTCGGAATCATCGTCCTTCAACAAACCGAGATTGCGCCGAAACTCCAGGTACACCCAACGCAAAGCCTCAGTGCCCTTGGCTTCTGCGTGAGGAAGGAGATTTGCGAGCGTGACCTCACCCGCGCGCACGGCGACGTGACGAACCAGAAATGGGCCGATCAGCTCAAAAATGACCACCGACGCCACGACGACCTGGCGCAGCTGGGCGGTTTCTGCGGGCGCGATCACCTCGAGGCTCGCCACCAATCCCAGCGCGATACCGGCCTGGCAGAGCAACCCCGATCCCAGCGATCGCGGCAGTGATTCGGTCAAGCCCGTCAACCGCAAACCGAGGCGTGAACCGTAGAGTTTACCGGCCGTCCGCGCGGCGATGAACAGCGCTGCGAGTAGACCTCCCTGCGCGAGTGCGTCGAGGTGGAGATCGCGGCCCGCAGCGATGAAGAAGAGCACGTAAATGGGATAGACGGTGTTCTCGAGGTAGCGAAACAATTCTTCGGAGTGGGGGGATCCGTTCGCGATCGCGAGGCCCGCCGCAAAGCAAGCCAGCATTCCCAGACCGGTTCCACCGATCTCACCCCAGTGCGCGAGGCCGAGCGATGCCAAAACCACGAGGATTCCGAGCAGTACCAATTCGCGCCGCCCCGTGATCGACTCGAGCCAGACCGCCGCGCCGAAGCCGATCACGCCGCCGCCGACCAGCGCGATCAGCGCCGAAAGTGTCGCACCTCCCGCGCCGCCAACACCAAAAGCGATGCTGGCCAGGATCGGGTAGGCGAGGAGCGCCGCGAGGTTGTTGTGTCCCACGCAGAGCATCAGGCAGCGGGTAGTGGGGCCCTCGGCTTCGACCTCGCGAAGCGTAACGAGGGTCGCGCTGGGTGCACTCGCGACCGCAAGTGCCGGAGCGATGACACCCAAGCGCCAGTCGCCGGTCGCCGCGTAGACGCCGACGCCCACCAACACGCTCGTGAGCCCGATCTCGGCCGCAGAAATACCCAAGATCCGGGGGCCGACCTCTCGAAATACCGGGAAGCGGAACGCCGCGCCGATGCTGAAGAGGATGAACCCGACGCCGAGTTCCTGCAGCACGCGCAGCGGCACCTCGGTATCGGCGCCCAACAAGAATTGAGCCAACACACCTTCCGAATCGATGAACGCCAAGCCGACGTGGGGCCCGAGAATCAAACCCACCAGCAGATACACGGTGACCCGGGGGATTCCATGGCGCGAGGCCACCCGACCGATGGCCAGACTCAGCAGCAGTGCCACGGCGAGCGGAACGAAGGTGGAAAAAAAGGAATTCAGTGGTCGATCCGTCCTCTACGGTTTCGATCGTCTACCGTTTCGATGCATCCGCTTTGCGTCCGGAGCCTCCGCACAGCTGGCCGCGGACTCAGCGGCCCTGTCGCGCAATGTACACCACGCGAGACCCACAGAAACCAGGAGAACGGTGTGAAGGTGCTGGTCACGGGAGGGACGGGCTTCGTGGGATCCCACGCCGTCGCCGCACTCCTACGCAGCGGCCATCGGGTGCGGCTACTGGTTCGGGATCCCAGCAAGATCCAGCGAGTGCTCGAAGCCAGGGGAATCGAGGTCGATGACTACGTGGTTGGGGACATGGTCGACGCCCAGGCGGTCCGCACCGCACTCACGGGCTGCGATGCTGCCCTGCACGCGGCTGCAACACTATATGGTGGTAAGGAGATCTGCGCCGCCAATGTGCAGGGTGCTCGCAATGTTCTGGGCATCGGTTGCGAACTCGGTATCGACCCTATCCTCTTCATCTCGACGGTCGTTTCGATGTTCCCACCCGCGGGCGAGTGCTTCACGGTCAACGATCCAATCCGCGGTTTGGCGACCACCTACGGGCGCTCCAAGGTCGAGGGCGAGCGCTTCGCACGCGAGCTACAAGCGCAAGGCGCACCGGTCGTCGCAATCTATCCTGCGGGCGTCTTCGGACCGAACGACCCGGGTATCGGAGAACCCACCAAGGGCCTGCGCGACGGAATTCGTTTTGGCTGGCCGATTTCCGCCGGCGGTATCTCGATCGTCGACGTTCGAGACCTCGCAGAAATCATTGCCGCGGCCCTCGAGCCCGGACGTGGACCGCGGCGCTTCATGGCCGGCGGACACTTCGCGAGCTGGTCCGAACTCGCAGACCATTGCGATGCATTGACGGGCCGACGCGCGCTGCGCATCCCGATGCCCACCCCGCTGCTGCGCGGGATCGGACGTTTGCTCGACGCCGCGAAGATGATCGTGCCCTTCGACTACCCGCTCACACACGAAGCAACGAAGATGATCACCCGCTTAGTCCCCTGTGACAGCCGCGCAACCGTCGAGCAACTCGGCGTCTCGTTCCGCCCAACCGAGGAGACACTTCGAGAAACCATCCGGTGGCTTTTCGATCAAGGCGAGATCAGCGCAAAGAGCGCGGGCCAAATCGCAAACGACCACGCCAGCTAGACAGGGCCGGAGAGGAGGCTTCGCTCCCACTTCTCACCGAAGCCCCGCAGGGTGCCCCTGAAGGGATCGGCACAGGCTTTACGCCCTCGGGGAGCCCGCCGAATCGGGCCGAAGTGGCCATGCGATTAGCCTGTTGCGGCTCTGGTTGAAAAGGCCGGGTGCGACGAAAGTGTGGTGATCCCGGAAGGCAGAAACGAAAACTCCGCTGCATACGAGTGGGTCGGGGACAACTGGGCCTTCCTGCTGCGTGGGATCCGAACCGTGAGAAGCGTGACTGAGCCGAGCCGAACTGAAAGGGCCGTACCACTGGTCGGGCGTCTCCGACCCCAACGGAGGGCTGAATAGTGAAGGCAATCATTCTCAGTGCAGGACAAGGTTCCCGGCTGCTGCCGTTGACGACACGCACGCCCAAGTGCTTGCTGCCCGTACACGACCAGATCCCGGCCCTCGGGCTTCAGCTTCGCGCCGTCGCTGCGGCGGGCGTCGAGGAAGCGTGTGTCGTGGTGGGCTTCGGTGCGCCGCGGGTGGAAGCCTATCTGCAGCAGAATCCGATCCCGGGCCTTCACGTAGAGACGCTCTACAACCCGTTCTACGCGGTGGCCGACAACCTGATCAGCTGCTGGGTGGCGCGCTCGCAGATGCAGTCGGATTTCGTGCTGATGAACGGTGACACGCTCTTTGCGGACAGCGTCCTGAAGCGCCTGTTGGCGGCGCCACGGGCCCTGATCACGCTCGCCGTCAATCACAAGGACGAGTACGACGGAGACGACATGAAGGTCAAGCTCGCGCCGAGCGGCCGGCTGGAAGCAGTCGCCAAGTCGCTGACGCCGGAACAGACCAACGCCGAGTCGATCGGCATGATGTGCTTCCGCGGAAAGGGGCCCGAGGTCTTTCGAGGCACCCTGGACGACATGGTCCGGAGCCCGGACGGCCTGCGCGCCTACTACCTCGCGGCGATCAACCGCATCGCTGCGACGGGTTCGGTGCGAAGTGTTCCGATCGGCAGCGACTGGTGGGCGGAGATCGATACGGTCGGCGACCTGATGCAGGTGCGTACCGCGCTGAGTCGCTGCGCACTGGTGAAGCAGGTACCGAAGCACGAGGCCGCGCTGCTTGCGCGGTCGGCGTAGCGAGAGCACCGAGCGCCAGGGCGGCGCGGCCTCGAGCTGCGCTTCTAACCGGGCTCCCATTCTCGACGAACGCGACAGAGCGGGCTTTGTGCCCGCCTCCAGGGCCTCGGCTCGCCATGGGCAGCCGCGCAGAGGAGAAGACCATGCGTATCGGACTGCTGAACAATCTTCGCGCTGGACGCAGTGAAGTCCAAGTCGCTCGCTTGCTGAAGTGCATCGAGCGCTATCCGGACATTATGCACGTCGAGACGACGCACGCGGCCGCCGTGCCCGAGGCACTGGGCGAGTTCGCTCGCAAGGGCGTCGACGTGTTGGCCGTGAACGGTGGCGACGGAACGCTGATGCGCGTGCTCACCGAGGTAATCGGTGCCGGCGAGTTCGACGATCGCGTCCCGATGATTGCACCGCTTCGCGGTGGTCGAACCAACATGACCGCGCTCGACATGGATGCGCATCGCGATCCGGTGAAGGGCCTCGAAGCCCTGATCGCGGCCGCTCGCGCGGGCGAGCTCGAACGACGGATCGTGCGCCGACGCGTGCTGCGCGTCCAGTACGGCCCCGATCGGCGCACGCTCTACGGCATGTTCTTCGGCCTGGGCGTCATCCACCGCGGTATCCAGCTGACCCATCGCAACTTTCCACAAGGTCGCGCACAGGGTGTGTTCGGCGGAATGCTCGTTACCGGCGCGCTGCTGAGCCGGCTGGCGCTGCTGCGGGAGTGCAACGGAGTGCTCGCGCCCGACAAGCTGCAGCTCATGCTGGACGGCGAAATGCAGCCGGATGGTGAATACACGCTGGCAATGGCCTGCACGCTGGATCGACTCTTCGCTCGCATGCGCCCCTTCTGGGGCGAAGGCGACGGCGGCGTGCCCTTCACGTCGATCGAATTCGGTGCGAAGAATCTGTGGAAGGCCGTACCCGGCATTCTCGCGGGGCGCCCCGGCACGCGCGTGCACGAGCGCAACGGCTACACGAGTCGCAACCTGAATCGCGCCCTGATCGGTGCGAACTGTGGCTTCACGGTCGACGGCGAACTCGTCGATCCGAAATCCGGCCAGGTGATCTCCGTGACGGCGACCGAGCCGGTTCGCTTCGTGCGCGCCTAGTGGGTGAACCGCCTCAGTTTGTCGTACCAGCCCCTAGATTCACCCGTTAGTTGAGTGGTTCGCGTTTCGCGTTCGAAGCTGCCGCAGTCGTGGTCTGTGTCGAAACCCAACGAGCCACAAGCTCGGGGCTGCACTTGCGGCCTTCACAGAAGACACCCTGGAGTACCTCCGCGGCGATCTGCGAAGCGCTGCGCCACCACCGGTCGCTCTGGACCAGCAGCACGGCCACCGCAATCTCCGGATGTTCGGCCGGCGCGACTCCCACGAACCACTCGTAGCGGCCCTTGGGATCCGTACCCGACAAACTCCCGGTCTTGCCTGCGACCTTGACGGGGCCCAACAGCGGCTTTCCATTGCGCTTGCGGAAGGCCGACCGCGCCGTCCCCTTGAGAGTCGTATCCGTCAGCATCGCGCGAAGCTCGTCGGCGAGTTCGGGAGTCATGACCTGGCGCGGAGTGGGGTTGGCGGGCAGCAACAATTCGCGGCCGTCGGCGTCGTGCACACCCTCGATCCAATGCGGAGCCACCAACTCGCCGCGCGCGAGCGTGGCGGCGAGTTGGGCGGCGTGCATCGGCGTGATCCGAGAGCCCGCAAGCCCGCAGCCCAACCGCCCCACGTCGTAGCGATCCTCACCCGGATCCACGCTGCCCGCCGGATGGGCGGGTGCTGGCTCCGACAACCAGCCAAAACGTGCAATCGCTTCCACCAGTGGCACTTCGCCCACCGCGTGAACCGCCAACTGTGCGAAGCATTGGTTGTTGGAACTCGCGAGTGCTTTGCGGAGCGAGACCTCGTGGCCCGAGCGGGGCGGATCGATCGATTTGCGCGTCAGCTTGTAGGGACTGCCGCTGTAGCGGCAGGGAAGCTTCGCCAGGCTGGGATCGCGATCCAACGCGGCCGCCGCGGTGATGATCTTCACGAGTGAGGCGGCCGGATAGATTTTGTTGGGCGGGAACTGGGCGACGTCGGTGGACGCGTAGGTGAGCACCCGGCCGGTATCGGGATCGAGCAAGATGACGTGGCCGAGGGCGACCCTGCCGTTGCGCAGGGTCTTGAAGACCTTCCGGGTGAGTTCGGTGTCGAGGGTGTAGCGAACTTGGAATGGCTCGATCCGGCCCACGGCTCCGCGAAGGATCGGCATCGATTCGACAAAGCGCTCTGCGCCGAGTTCATTGGCGGTGGTGTCGAGGCTCAAGACCCGCTCGGTGACCGGCGGGTGTTCGAAGAGATGCCGCGGCGGGTTCGTGAGCGGGTCACTGGCCACCGAATCCCGCGCGACGGCCGCGACCTCTTCGCCCGGTTCGGGAGGAGTTTGCGGCTCCCAGACGAGGGCAAGCACACCGCCTGCGACGAGCGTAAAACAACCCGCGAGCGTCGCCAGACCGCGCCGAGACCACCGGTGCAGCCTCTTCTGCTGGGCGTCACGCCAGCGACAATCCGCAGCGCTGCCCCGTCGTCCACCGTGGTCTTCTATCAAATCGCTGCCGTCCTCTCGTTCAGCGTCTGATCGAATCAGCTTCTCGGCGCCCCGACCCGCACCCCGCGCCTGCTTCTGCTCCACCGGACCCGCTATACGGCCACCACTTCGCGAATCTCCGGTATCTCCTCGCGGAGCCGCGACTCGACGGCCATCTTCAATGTCGCGGCCGCACTCGGACAACCGCTGCAGGCGCCGCGCATCTGAAGTTCGACGACTCCCTCGCGAAAGCCCACAAAAAGAATGTCTCCGCCGTCCCGAGCCACGGCAGGCCGAATTTCATCATCGAGGATCCGGCAGATCCGCTGCACCAGGGTGCCGCTCACTTCCGCGGCCACCGATTGATAGCCGGGGCCGAGCGCGGGCTCACCCGAACCGAGGTGTTCCTTCAGCACGTCGACGATGGGCTGCGCGATGTCCACCCACTCGGCATCTTCGCACTTGGAGACCGTCGCGAAATTCGCCGCAAGAAAGACTCCCTCCACTCCATCGACCGAAAAGAGCTGGTGGGCGAGCGGGGAGACGTCTTTTGCAGGCGGCGCGTCGAAGCTCGCACTCGCAGTGCCCTCGACGATGCGCCGGCCCATCACCCATTTGATGCTGTTGGGGTTGGGGGTGCGCTCGGCGTGCATTCGGAAGCCGAGATCCATCGACGAACCTCACTCTGTTGGGGGCCTCGGTCCGACCAGACCGAAACCCAAGTGTAGCCAAGATCCCACGCTGCCGTCTAGAGGGGAGAAACCCCAAAGGAGCGGCGGCGGTTTGAGGACCCTCGACTAGGAGCCGAAGAGTTGCTCCTCGGCGTTTTCGAGCGTGCAGACGCGATAGCCGCGCTGACGGGCCAATTCGACTTCGCGCTCGCCGTTGTATCCCCAGGCCGCGAGCGCACACCGGACACCCAGGCTGGCCACCCGGTCCAGGTGGTTGACCTTGTCGTCGACGAATACCATTTCGTCGTAAGCGACTCCGACCGTCTCGTGCAGCCGTTGCAAGTGGGCGTCTTTGTGAACGCCCGTCTCTTTGTCGAATACCCGTTCTCGGGGAAAGAGCGCCTCGATTCCGTAATCGCGCAGCAACGCATTGACGGTCTCCGCGTCCTTTCGAGGTGGCGATCGCGAGCAATGCGTCACCGGCTCTGCGGTGCAGGATCTCCAGGAATGGCTGATACGCACCCATCATTCGCCTCCAGCCCGTGGGATCCCGGCGCGAAAGCGCAGCCCGATTCTCGTAGAAGCGGCGGTGAAATTTCTGCAACCAGTCCTCGTCGAGTTCGGATCGGAAGGCATCGTAGTCGGCCTGATCGGCGACCGGTCTGCTGGCCTCGAGCGCGGAGAGGCTGATCGCAAAATCCTCCGCGCGATTGCCGAGCGGCATCAGGCCGAGAAAGGAGGCGTAGAGGGGATCTTCGGCCAAGCGGCTTGGAGTCGGCAGGGAATCACTCTCGAGCGCCGCACGCCGATCGTCGAATCGCGAGCGTTCAATCAATTCTGTGTAAGTCAGGAGCGCGACAGCAAACGACTCGGGAGCGCTGTCCGAGATCACCCCGTCAAAGTCGAGAGCGAGCAGGCGAAGCAAAGCGAGGCGAGCCTAGCTGGTGAATCCTTCGGATTCACTATGCGGGACCGGGGCCTGTTCGGCCCCGTCTGGCTGGTGAATCCTTCGGATTCACTATGCGGCGCCGGGGCCTGTTCGGCCCCGTCTGGCCAAATCCGATCGACGTGATCAGCATCGCGAAGAAAGTTCGTTTTCGAGCGCTGCCCGTGCCGCTTCGCAATGAAGCTGGAGGCGCCTCACGAGCTCGGCTTTTTCGAGATCGAGCCGGCCGACGATTTCGGCGAGCCCGCAAATTTGATTCAACGGAGAGCCATCGGGGATCGGCTGATCGATTCGCGCGTAGGCGTTGCGGAGCGACTCGCGGGCCTTTTCAGCGTCGCCGCGCAGCAGTGACTTCAGGGCGGCAACACCGTTCGTGAGCGCGCTGTGGGTGAGCGACCAGCAATCGCCTCGGGCATCGAGGTTGTCGAGGTCGTAGGTGTCGTCTCTTTCAATCGATGCCGCGAATATTTCGATGTCCACGCGCCAGTAGAGTGGCACGTCGGCGAATTGAACGAAGATGAGCCGACGCTTGTCGGAATTCTGGAGCAGGGGATCCGCGCGGATCGATTCGATCGGGCCCACCGAAGCCAGGATCTCGGGAAGATCATCGATGGCGTCGTGAAACAGCGGGTCGGGCAGTTCCCAGAAGACGTCGATGTCGCTGTAGGGGTCGCTCGTCCCACGCGCGAGAGAACCGCGAAGCCCGGCAGAAGAACCCGCGGCCGCCTCCCCCAGCGCGCGCGTCACCGCGTTTGCGAGTGAGCGCCGAATTAACGGGTCGAGGTTCATGGCGGCACGGACTTCAGGCTCGCGGGTGCGAAATCCCCAACCCTTCGCGCAGCCGGTCGAAGAGTCGGTGCACATCGGGGTGCAGTTCTTCCACGCGGGTGGCGCGCGCCACTCGCTGGACGGAAATCGGCTGGCCGACGACGCGGGGCAACTCGCCATTGGGGCCGAACAGCCGTTTTGCGTCGATCTGGCCGTAGGCGGCTTCGTCGACCGAACCCGGTAGCGCCGCGTCGATCACCCGGCGAATCCGTCGGTCGCCATCGGGAATCATCCTCACGGTGCGCTGAATCGCGGCCGGAACGAGGAGGTAGCTTTCGATGTGACGGCGTCCCCAGGTGAAGAACTCGAGACCCGGGCACGCTCGAATCGGGAAACGCCGGCTGGTTGCCGTCGTCTCGATCCAGAACGCAGACTCCGGCCAGGCCCGCGTCCGAGCCCCCAGCGCTGCGAAAATGCTCGACGGCTCGAGCGGGGACGGCGGCCCCCGAGAATCACCGACGTGCCGAGGAGCCGGTGGCCCAACGATGGCAGCAATCGATACGCCCAGGCCCTCAAGATCGCGCGGTCCTGGGGGCCCTCCACGTAGAGGATCACGCGGCGGGAGACGCGATGGGAGGATTGGACGACGGGGTCCATCCGCAACATCTGTGCACACCCCCCGGGGGAAGGCTCGTTTCGCTTCTATTAGACCACATTCGGACCCTGGGTTCAGGCCAATCCGAGCTTCTTTCGATCAAATTCTTTGCGCAGCCATCGTTAGGGGGTGTACTGTGATGACATGATCTCTGTTCTGATCGCTGATGACCACAGCGTGGTGCGAGAGGGTGTGCGGCACCTGATCGAAACCGAAGCTGACATCAGCATCTGCGCCGAGGCCTCGGATGGTCGGGAAGTCCTCGAGCAGATCGAAAAGAACAAACCGGATCTCGTGATCCTCGACATCTCCATGCCCCGGATGAGCGGTCTCGAGACCCTCGAGCGCATTCGCTCGAAACATCCGGGCACCAAGACGATCCTGCTCTCCGTGCACGCAGATCCTCCCATGATCCAGAGTGCGGTCGCTCTGGGTGTGGATGGTTATGTGCTCAAGAACGCGAGAAAGAGCGAGATCCTCTCCGCGATTCGCGCCGTAGTCCGGGGCGGCAGCTACTTCAGTCCGACCGTTGCCCGCGAAATCGTCGCCCAGATTCGCGACCCGCGACCCGCTGGCGAGCAGCCCTTCTCGGTTCTTTCCGCTCGAGAGCGGGAAGTCCTGCACCTGATCGCCGAGGGCCTCGCCGCCAAGGAGATCGCGGTGCAGCTCGGTATCAGCACCAAGACCGTCGAAGCGCACCGCACCAGCCTGATGCGCAAACTCGGCGTCCGAAAGGCGACCGAACTCGTACGCTACGCGGTTCGACACGGCCTCATCGAAGCCTGAACGCAGGATCCTGCGCGCGAACGCCGGCGTTCGGCGCATCCGCCACGACCACCCGAGCACCGCGCGTCTTCCTGCCGACTACTCCCGATCTACGACAGCCAGCATCTCGACGTGCGGGGTCTGGGGAAAGAGGTCGAAACACTCGGTAGCGATCAGCCGATATCCGCAGTGTATGAATACCGAAAGATCCCGAGCGAGCGTGGCGGGATCGCACGAGAGGTAGACGATCCGTTCGGGCTCCAGACCGGCGATGCGTTCGGCGACTGCTTCGCCGAGACCGCTGCGCGGGAGGGGTCGACCACCACCCGGTCGGAATGCAGACGCGAGAACTCCGCATCATCCAGCGCAGCTTCGACCGATCTCGCCAGCACGCGAACGTTGTCGACCCCCGCCTCTCGAAGATTCGCTTCCAGATCTCCAGCGGCGACTGGGTTCGATTCGACAGCCACCACTTCGTCGAAGTTCCGGGCAAGCCCAAGCGTGAAGAAGCCCGCCCCGCAAAAGAGATCGAATGCCCGTCGGCCCCTACCGGCGGCCTTTGCAACCGCTAGCGAGAGCGCGTCGAGGAGCCCCCCGTTCGACTGAATGAAGACGCCCGGCGACACGCCGATGCGATCTTCACCGACGGGCACCCACAACCGCGAGCCACCAGCCGCGGGCAATGGCACCGCGCGCGTGACGGGATCGTCGAGGTCGGCACTGCGACCCGCAACCAACTCCCACTCGGCGTCGGTTTCCGGCGGATCGTCGGCCAGCGCCGAAAGACGCGCTTCGAGCGCCTCGACCAGAATCGGGCAGCGGCGAGTCGCGGAAAGAGCGTGCGAGCGACGGCGGCGAAATCCCACCTTTCCCGCCGAGACCATCACACGGCTGCGGGTGCGATATCGGTAGGGCGACTCCGATGGGGTGATGGAAAGCGGCGAGTCATCCGGTAGTGCGAGGCCGCCAATTCGCTGTAATGCCGCAGATGCGATCTTTCGCTTCGCTTCGAGTTGGGTCGCATAGTCGACGTGCTGCCACGCACAACCACCACAGGACCCGAAGACGGCGCAGGCGGGATCTACGCGCTGCGGGCTGGGCTCGAGGAGCGCCTCGACAACGCCACGCGCGTAGTTGGACCGGAACAGCGCAATTCGAACGCGAACGCGGTCGCCCGGCGCCGTGAACGGGAACAAAGATGACCCGGCCGTCGGGCGCGTGGCCGACACCGTCCCCACCCGCAGCGAGTTCCTCGATGACGAGTTCGACCCGCTTTTCGGAGTCCGATGCCGAAGGCGATTCTCTCGCTTGGCGACGATTCGGACGTCGGTTTCGACGGGCTATCGCTTGACTCCCAGCACGCGATCACTGCGCGGCGGTTTGTTGTGAAGCAGGATCGGGGCGAGTCGTCTCGATCCCGGAACAACATCACGACACGATCGATCATTCCGTGCTTTCGCGCCAGCTCGGAGCACTGGGCGGCCGTGGCGCGCCTCAGCGGGTCGGCATGAACGAGCCCGCGCGGGGCTCCCGACGGCCGCACCAGGGACAAAAGCGCATGAACGCACACGAGGTCGGCCAGCGGCAGCGCGGACAGCGGTCGGGCAATGCGAGATGCGACCAGACGCGCTTGACCTTGCGCTTACACAGCGGGCAGTAACGCATGAAGGGCCGCAGCTGCCCATCGCAGTCCCGAGCCGCGCAGGTTCGGGTGGCCTTGGAGTCTTCGGGCGGCGCCTTTCCGTTTCCCTCGAAGCGCCCGGGGTAGCACCAGGGGCAAGCATCCCACTCGGGACGCACACCGCGTTCGCAATCCCCACAGACCAGCGGAAAGCGGGTGACGTCGCGGTAGGAATTGTCGGATGTTCCGCACCAGGGGCAAAACTGCATTTCTTCGGCGATTGGGCTGTCGCAGCGCCGACACGAAAAGCGCATTCCAAGACCCTTGCCGTGGACGCGGCGAAAGGCGTTGGCCTGCACGGCGAGCGGAGACGGCGGCACTTTGCGTTTGCGACGCGCCTTTTTCGCAGGCGGGGGGCGCGACGCCTGGCTGAACGCGCGCTCGAGCGCAATGTAGAGTTCGCCCGCGTCCGCGTAGCGCCGTCGCGGGTCGAAGCGGGCGGCTTTGCGCAAAACCGGCTGTATCGCCTCCGGGAACCTTGGCGAGAAACCGCTCGTGCCCCTCGGGCGGCCAATCGAAGGGCCACGTTGGCAACACGCCGGTCAAAATCTCATAGGCGATCGCCCCGAGCGAGAATACGTCGGACGTCAAGCGACCCTCGTCCGTAGGCTTGCTCGGGCGCCCATGTACCCCAACGTTCCGGCTTCCGTCACGGTGCGCTCGGCTCCCCTTCGCAGAAGCGCGAAGCGCCAAAATCGGTGAGTGCCGCGCGACCATCCTCGAAGATCAAGATGTTTTCGGGCTTGACGTCACGGTGAAAGATTCTCCGGTCGTGGGCATAGGCGAGTCCCCGAGGCGACCTCGCGGATGACCTCGAGCGCCGTGTTCGCGGAGCGTCTCGCGCGGCTGTAGTCGGCGAGGTTGGAAACCGCAAGATCGGTGACGATCGCAAAGCGGCCGTCGATCCAATCGGCGTTGCGTATCGCGACAACGCCCGGGTGTTCGAGCCGGCTCGCGATGCGCGCCTCGTGCTCGATCTTGTTGCGGCCCCATTCCGCGACCGCGTCGGGGTAGACCAACTTGAGGGCTACCGCGCGATTCTCAACGGTATCGCGCGCCTTCCAAACCTCTGCGAATGCACCTCGGCCGATCTTCCGATCGAGCCGGTACTTCCCCACCCGAGTACCACGCCGCAACTGGCTGGCCAATCAACCGTTCTCCCGACTTCCAAATCCCATTCTGGGTCAGCTCAGCACGCACGCTTGTGCCATCCGCGAGCAGCTCGCGCAGCGCTCGGATGGCCGGGACGATCCCAGCGATCTGCGGGGATCGCAAAATCATAATACTCGGCCTGGAGGGTTTGGAAGCGCAATCCAGCCTGGCGGGCCACGGTTTCTATGGTCACCCCCCAATCCGCGCGCCCCTGCGATACCGCTGCGGCAACCGCAAAGTGAGAGCGCGGTTCATAGGGGTAACCGGGCGGGCGGCGCTCTCCAAGCAACTGGTCGATCAGAATGCGCGTGCCGCTGCCCCGGTTGCGATTGACCATCCGCAGCTCCGGGTCCGCGAGGAGCGCTTCGATGTCCCGGGTTTCGTCGACTCGGGTAACGACGCCCTGTTGGCGCGCGTAGCCCCGCAACAGGCGCAGCGAAGCATCGAGAAACGGTTGGTTGTATTCCCCGCTGGCGGGATCGAGCAGGTGCATCGGTGCGGCATCGCACTCTCCGCGCAGCGCCGCGGCCAGGCCCCCCTGGCTCCCGACTGCGAGCAGCTTGACGCGGAAGCCTTCGCGGGCGAGCGCGCTCGCGATGACGTCGAGCCCCACACAGTGGCTGCCGATCGCAACGAAATCCGCAACCGATAGCTCGCGTGAGAGCAGTGTGACTTCTACCTCTGTGTCGGCGTCGACGATCTCGGTGTTGCGCGGAATCCGCACGAAACCGTCCGCTCGACTGAACGCGGTGACGGAACCGCTGCCCTTGCCCATGGGATACGCGGCCAATTGGTCATCGGGGCGTCTCACCAGGCCCACCAGCAGGTATTCGAGGCGCCCGCGCTCGGAGGGCGTCTTGGTGGCCAAGCGGGCGAGCCGGTGTTCTCGATTTCCCGGCGGGAGCCCAGCGAGTTCGCGAATCACGGGGGCGACAAATTCGTGGAACGTAAATACCGCTGAGGTCGGAAAACCGGGCAGCACAACGACAGGAATGTGACCGCTCGCGGCGAGGCAAATCGGCTTGCCGGGCTTGAGGGCGACGCCGTGTACGGAAATTCCGGGTTCGAGCTCCGCAACCACACGAGCGTTGAGGTCGCCCTCCCCTTTGGAGGTGCCCCCCGAGAGAACCACCAGGTCGGCGCCTTCGAGCGCTCGGCCCAGCGCTTCTCGAAGTCTCGCTTCGTCATCTCGAAAGGCGCCGTGAAAGATCGGCTCTGCGCCCAACTCGCGCACGGCGTCCGCGAGAATCCGACCGTTGCTGTCGAATACGAGGCCGGGCCGCATCGCCTCTCCGGGTTGAACGATCTCGTCTCCGGTGGAGAGAATCGCGACCCGCGGCCGCCTCACAACCGACACTTCTCTGCATCCGATGGCCGCCAGCACGCCGGTTTCCCTGGAAGTGAGCCGCGCGCCGCTGAAGACGACGGTTTCCCCCCAGCCGATGTCCGTTCCCGCAAACGCCACAGCGGCGCCGGGAACGCGCTCGCGCCTGGCGACGATCGCGTTTCCCTGAACGTCGGTGAACTCGACCGGCAGCACGGCATCCGCTCCACGGGGCAACATCCCGCCCGTCGCGATCGACGTAGCGGTTCCCCGCAGCACTTCCTGGCTCGGCGCGACGCCCGTGGGGATCGTTTCGGAATTGAGCTGGAGCAAAACGGGTTCGACCTCGGTGGCTCCGTAGGTGTCCTCGGCACGAACCGCAAAACCATCCATGTTGGATCGGTCGAAACCAGGTACGTCGACGCCGGCCTGAACATCCTCGGCCAGCACCCGGCCCAGAGCGTCTTCGAGTGCGACCGTTTCCGCGGGCAACGCAGCGATGTCGAGGGTCGCGCGCCAGCGGCGCTCGGCTTCGTCACGCTCGATCACTTCAAGAAACTGCTGCTGCTTCACGGTGTCACCTCTTCGGGCATTTCGTCGTCGTAGAGCAGAACTTCGACCTCCGCGCCCTCCGCCATGCCTTCCAGCTCTCGCGGAACGATCACACAACCGCCGGCCCTTACGGTCGAAGACAGGATCGAAGCGCCGGATGTGGCGATCGGGATGACCTTCTCATTCTCTATCGCGACGCGCACGTAATCGGTTCGACCCACCGCAGAACTGATCTTACGAGCGAGCGGCAGCTGCGCCCGCCGGTGAGGCCATCTGCGCGAGCGCCCCCCCAACGCGCGCACGCTCGGCCCCGCGAAGAACTCATAGGCACACAAGCAACTCACCGGATTACCCGGTAGCAAGAAAACCAGTCGACCTTCGATCCGGCCGATTCCCGTCGGACTCGAGGGGCGCATCGAGATGCCGTGAAAGTCGAGGCTTCCGAGTTCTGCGACCAACCGCGGCGCGTGGTCCTCGGTTCCCACCGAGCTGCCGCCCGAGACGATCACCACGTCGGCGTCTGGGCCGCGAAGCGCCTCGCAGATAATCTCCGGACGATCGGGCAGAATCTCGAACGGAAGCAGCTCGCCCCCGTCGCGGGCCACCAGCGAGCGCAGGACCACCGAGTTGCTATCGACGATGTGCGGCCCTTCGGGCCGGCTACCCGCCGGCAACAACTCGTCTCCCGTGACGACCAACTGAATCCGGGGGCGCCGCACGCATTTCGCAGTGCGAACGCCGATCGAAGCGAGCAGGCCCGCGTCCTGCGGCCGCAGGCGGCGACCGGTTTGCAAAACGAGATCGTCGGCGCGAATGTCTTCGCCAATCGCTCCGATGTTCTTGTGTGGAGCCACGGCTTCGCTGATTTCGACCTTTCCGTCCCTCTCTTCGCAGACCTCGGCCATCACCACGGCATCCGCACCCGCTGGAATCGGGGCACCCGTCATCACCCGAACCGCCAATCCGCGCTCTACTCGACCCGCGAAGGGCTTGCCGGGCAGGGCCTCGCCCCGAACGCTGAGCGAGATGGTGTCATAGGCGCTCGCGCCGAAGGTGTCTTCACCACACACCGCGTAGCCGTCCATCGCAGAGCGCGCGAAACCCGGCACGTCGACTTCGGCACGCACATCTTCGGCCAACACCCGGCCGACGCAGGACAGCAGATCCACCGCCTCGGATGGAAGCGAACGGATCTGCCCGCGAAGGAAATCCTGAACCTCCTCCACATCCGCCCGTTCGGCAAAACCCTTCATCCGAACATCGCGCATGGCTCATGCCTCGAAATTACATGGGCAGGGAAACCCCGGTCTCCCCGCCCGCGCGAAACACCCAATTCGATGGAACCACCCGCTGGATAGGACCACCCGCTGGATAGGACCACCCACCCGATAGGGCCACCTGATGGAACCGCCGCTCGGTGATGAACCACCGCTCGATCGGCCCCGGACGCGGTGGCTCCTCGTCAAGCCGTGGGAGAATACCAGAGAAAAGGAGGCGTCCGGAACGCGGTGGGCCGCGCTCGTACAAAGGGGATGCGGCGCCGCTCAACGGCGCTTGCAACGGGCTCAGCTCTGCAGATGAATCGGATCGCGGCCTGACGCAGCGTGGAGCCGAAACTCCAGTTCACCGAGGCGGCGGGTGTCCCCCGGGCCTCCGACGGGGCAGGCCCTGGTGGTGGCCGGAGTGACGCTGCGGAGTTCCCCCGAGCCTCTGCGCGATCACGTAACTGCGAGCGGCTCGCGTGTCCGACTGAGCGTCTTCGAGGAGGATCGGAGACAACCGCGGTGTACCGGTTCACATCCTGAACGGATGAGGCCACACCCATTGGTCGCTACTCGAGAGTACTCCTCTCGTGCTCCGAGCGCATTTTGGAAGCTCCCGGGTCCGGGAAGACCTCCCGCGCCATGTCCGCGAAGTGGGCCGATCGTCGCGCCCTCGCTCCGCGAATTGTTCGCCCACCCCCGCCAACACCAGCCTTGTACGCAGGTCACGCAGCGTGTGATGCGGTCGACGGAAGCGAGACCTCGGTTCTCCTTGAGCCGCGGTCTGCCGCGTACATCATCACCGTACTCCTCGAATCGAAAATGATCAATCGGTTTTTTCATGTAGGGCACGCGATGCTTCTCACCCCGGCGCCCCACGGCATCGCTGGCGAATCCGCCGGATTCGCTATGCGGCGACGAGATCTTTTGGGTCTCGTTCCAAGCGCGGGGAGTTACCCCCGCGGGACCGCGCGGCCCAGCCGATCTCGCTACACTCGCGCCCGCTCGAGGCCAGGTGGCGGCTCCGAGAAATCTGGGGGGCAAATCACTGCCCGCAGCGGATCTCCCGAACGACGCAGCGGGCGAATCAGCTGCGAGAGTGGACTCGCTGGCCGCCTGGCCCAAGCGCACGCGGATCCGTGCGATCCGCAAAATCCAGCGATGGGGGATTCGTGGCGCGCCGCATCATCCTTTGCGATGGAGCTGAATTAGCCCGTTTGTGGGGCCGCATCGGCACGGGCGAGATCGAGGTTCTCACCTGGGTTCCGCGTGAGGACGAACCGCGCGCGCGCCCGCCCGGATTCCACTCCCTCCAGGGCGGGCTCACCGTTGAGGGAATCGAAAAGCTCAACCCGAAGGTCGGAGACGAGTTCGCGCTCGTGAGCGAGGACATTCCGTTCGTGCGGGCGGCGGTCGCTGCCATCTCGAAAGTCCGGCCTGAAGCTCCGCTGCTGCTGCTCTCCGACAAGGTCGATTCCGAGGATCTGCCCGAGCACCCATGCCTCTTGCGAACGGGGTTGCGGTCGCTGATTCGAGATGACATCGACGAAGAGTTCGCCCACCTCACCAACCTCCATCGGGTGGTGGAGTTGCGAGAACTCGTCGAGCCGAGGGAAAAACTCGGGATCCTCCTGCAGCCCGACCCCGATCCCGATGGCATCGCCTCTGGCTATGCGCTGCGCGCGCTGCTCGGACGCAAGCGCCCGACCGCTCCCCTGATTTCCTTCGGCGAGGTCAAGCGCCCGGAAAACATCGCGATGATCAATGCGCTCGGAATCGACGTCCGAACCGTCACCCCCGACGATCTCGACGAGTTTGACGGACTGGCGCTACTCGACGTCCAACCCACTGTATTCGGCGAGAACATGCCAGCGCGGGTGCGCTCGGTGGATGTGGTGATCGATCACCACCCGGAGCGCTCGGGCTACGACGCGGTATTCCGAGACATCCGCCCCAACTACGGTGCCACCGCGACGATTCTGACCGAGTACATCCGCGCTGCGGGCCTCGATCTCTTCCCCAGGCCCGCGACGGCACTCGTGTACGGCATCAAGAGCGACACACAACTGCTGGGGCGAGAGACGAGCCACCACGACATGACTGCGTTCGCCTACCTCCACGCGAGCCACAGCCCCGCGCTCCTGCGGCGCATCGAGCGCCCCGCGCTTCCGACCGAGTGGGTTGCGCGCGCTCGGGCGTGCGCTTTCGAACACCAAGGTCGAAGAAGGCATTCACCTGCTGGTGCTCGGACGTGTCGGTGAAGAGGTGATCCCCCAGGTCGCGGATCTGGGACTCCAGGCAGAGGGCGCCGAGTGGGCGATCGCAGCGGGAATCGTCGGCTCCGATCTCGTGTTCTCGGTTCGCAACGTGGGTTACGTGCGCGCCGCGGGGGACGTCGTACGCGCCGTCGTCGAGGGACTCGGAGTCGGTGGCGGACACCGCTCCATGGCCAAGGGGATCATCCCCGTGAAGGCGTTCCGCGAGGTCTACGGGAGTGCCACCCGCGAGCAGATCCGAACTGCTCTACACGACGCCTTCGTGAATGCGATTCACGGCGACTGACGTGGCAAATCCTACGGTGATCCCGAACGTGGCGGCCATCGCAGATCTGGTCGGTTGCGACCTCGGCACCACGGATTGGATCGAGGTCTCTCAGGAGAAGATCGACGCATTCGCGGCAGCTACCGGGGATCGCCAATGGATTCATTGCGACATCGAGCGCGCCCAGAAGGAATCCCCCTTCAAGTCGACCATCGCCCACGGCTACCTCACGGTCGCACTCGTACCTGCTTTGCTCCCCAATCTGTTGGTCGTCGATGGTTGCAAGACGGTCATCAACACCGGAATCGAAAAGCTGCGGCTCTCGACTCCAGTGCTCGCGGGATCGCGAATTCGCATGTCGGCGACCGTGAAAGATGCGCGCAAGGTGCCGGGCGGCGGCATCCGAGCCTCCATCACGATCCGCTTCGAGGTCGAAGGCTCAGAAAAACCCGCCTGCCACGGCGTCGTCACCTACGTCTACTACCCCTAGCATGTTGCTGAAATACTCCCGGCCGAGCCCGGTGCGAAGATTCGCGCCGAGACAAGCTGGCCAAAGGCCGGCAATGCCAGCGGCGCGCACAGCGCCACCGACCCCAGCACGCGATGGATCTGCGCGGGGTAGTGGGCGTGGTGGATGTGCCCGGCGTGATTCGTGTTGGAGATCGCGTGATCGTGCGGCCGTATGGAGCGAACGGCAAATAAGAAAACGCCAACTCGTTTACTGCAAGGCGCCTACAGCATCGATCCTGCACGGAGCGCCCAACCCCCAAGCGCAGTCAGAATCACCACCAGCCAGGCCGGGGTCTTCCAAAACACCAGCAACGTGTAAGCCGCCAGGGCCAGGCCGAAATCTGCCGCCGATAAGATAGCGCTAGCCCAGAACAGGTTGTAGCGCACCGCCAACAGCAACGCAACCAACACCGCCTTGCCCCCGCCCACCGCGGTGCGCACCGCCTCGACGCGGCGCAACGCGTCCCAAAACGGCATGGCCCCGCTCACCAATAGAAACGACGATGCGAAGATCGCCAGCAAGCAAATCATCCCACCGGCGATCCCGCTCGGTGCGTCAGTCATCAACGACCCAAGAAAAGCGGCGAAGGGAAACAGCGGCCCCGGTACGGCTTGCGCCGCGCCGTACCCCGCCAGAAACGCGTCGTTCGTCACCCAGCCGGGGCCGACCACCTCTGCCTGCAACAACGGAAGCACGACGTGCCCGCCGCCGAACACCAGCGAACCGGATCGGTAAAAAGAATCGACCAGCGCCATGGTTTGAGATGGAAATGCCGTAGTCAGCAATGGCAACACGATCAAGCCGGCGAAAAACAGCACCAGTGCGCCGATCGCGACGCCCCGGTTAACCCGGACACCCAAATCTACATGATCGGTCGGCGTGTCGGCGCGCAAGGTTGCCCACCCCAAGAGGCCGCCGATCAGAATCGCCCCCACTTGTATGAAGGGCGATGGGAACGCAAGGACTGCAATGGCCGCGAGCACGGCCACGGTCGCCCGTTTAGCGTCAGGGCAAAGGTTTTTCGCCATGCCCCACACGGCCTGTGCGACCACCGCGACGGCGACGACCTTCAAGCCGTGCAACGCGCCCGACGAGGCCGCGTTGCCAAATTTGGTGACCCCATATCCGAACAAGATCAGCGCAATCGCCGACGGCATGGTGAATGCGATCCAAGCCACGATGGCGCCCGGCAAGCCCGCTCGCGCAAGACCTACGCCGATGCCAACCTGACTGGATGCGGGCCCGGGCAAGAACTGGCACAGCGCAACGAGATCCGCGTAGGCGCGCTCATTGAGCCACTTGCGACGCACGACGAATTCGTCGTGAAAATAGCCGAGATGTGCCACCGGTCCGCCAAAAGACGTCAACCCCAATCGCAGGATCGGCAAGAACATTCCGGCTGCAGTTCGCAGATCGCCGGCCGAGGTGTCGTTTTCATGACTCACTGAATCGCGCCTCCAAGACTAGGGAAAACAAAGCGACCTAAATATCGAAATCCAGCCAAATCGGATCAGCGGACGAGGGCCGCGCCTGACAGGCCAGCACGTAGCCGCGTTCTTTATTGCGCTTCGACAGGGCACGAGTGGAGTCCATCGATACTTCGCCCTCGCGCAGCCATGACTTGCAGGTGCCGCAGTGTCCTTCGGTACAGTTATGGGGTGCGTCAATTCCGGCTGTCAACGCAGCCTGCAGCAGCGTCTCGCCGGCGGCGATGGGAACGCTGTGGCTTTCACCGTCGAGGGTCAAGCGAAAATTCTCGACTGTGGTTTCTGCCGACGGTACGGCGCCGCGATCGTCCTCGTTGCTCTGACTCATTTCAGAATGATCGGGTCACCTTGGTTGACCCGGCCTCTTTGAATGACCGCTGCGAACACACCGGCATCGCCGCCATGCTTTCGGCCGAGAAGCTGCAAGAGCTTGGGGCTTTCTTCGGCAGTGTCGGGATCAAGGGTGATCATCGAGCATCGCGGATCGCGATCGATGATCATGAGTTCGAGGTAGTCGCCAATTTTCAACGTTTTTCCGACGAGGGACAATTCGTAGAAAGGATCTTCCTGATTCTCCCATTCGACATAAAAGTTGGCCCTGAAGCGGCGTTTGTCGAGCTCTTTCCCAAGCTCCTCGCTTAGTTTGGCAACGGCCGACAGTGATATGAGCGACACCGGGCGGGCATCAAAGATCCCTCTTTGGGTTGTGTAAAGCCGTAGTGACCGGTCCGTGAGTTTTTCAAGGTCTGCGATGAACGCCGGATCTTCAATGTTGTCGTAGGTCACGCCCTCGGCAGTTTCCACGTTCACCTTGAAGGCATCTCCATCTGGATAGAGAGGATCGATGCCTGGCGCCCATTCATCATACGAGGCTTGCAGGTTTACCGGAAGCAGCAGTTCCTCGCTCGACTCGTAGCTGGCTTTGTAGAGTACGAACTCTTCCTGGTCACGCCCGGTATGCCACGGATGGCCGGGGTCTCCATCGGCTGCAACCACCGCATAGATCCGGTCGCCCATGAGTCCCGTATAGGCGGTGTAGGTGTGCGGAATCTCTTCGCCGCGCATCCCTTTGACGGGATAGCGCCAGATACTTTCGATTCTTCCTATTTGCATTGGAGTGCCCCATTAATATTTGTCGTGAGAAACTGTGTTGTGAGAGGTGGGCGCCAGGTCCGTGAACATCGGTTGGTCGTTCATGTAGCGAACGCTTTCCGCCTCATGGCACTTCATGCAGGCCGTGCGCGCCGTTTCGAAGCCTTTCCAAGCGATCGCAAGGTTGCCACTTTCCAACGCCTCGTTGACCGAGTCCCATGTGCGCGTCGAAAGGAACGTGTCTGCGCTCGTCTGTCTTAGCTTCATGAATCGCTCTCAAAAAGTTCCCCAAATAACTCTCGTACTTTTTCACTGGCGTCGGCCAGCGCGGCGCGACCTTTCGCGGTGATCGTGTACAGGCGCCGCGCGCGTTTGCCAGGTCCCTCCTGCCGCATCTTGAGATATCCCTTGCGCTCCAACCCGTGGAGCATCGGGTAGAGGGTTCCTGGACTGATTTCATAGCTGTGCTCGCGAAGCTCCTCAATCATCCAGCTGCCGTAGATGGGCCTCTCCACTGCGTGGTGTAAGACATGGAGGCGGATGAGTCCCGAATAGAGGTCTTTTTCACTGCCGCTCATGGGATGGGTCGCGTCCTGATTGAAGTCCTGTCTGGGTTGTGCGAATATCGAAAATCGATATCGAAATTCGACTATAACAAGATTAACGCCGAGCGAGAAGCCCGTGTGGGCGGAGATTTGACCCAGGTGCCGAAAAAGGATGACTGAAGCAACGACGCAACCCTCGGGCAACTCTGGTAAAAGAGGTTCTCGCGCTGAGACCATCAAGCTGTCGCTGGTCTCCGGCATGTGTTGGGCCCTCGCGATGTTGGGCGTCTACGCGCAACCCCAACTACTCGAACCCATCATGGCGGAGCATGGCGCCCTCCAAAGCGCCGTGGGGCAGATGTTCTCTTTCGAGAACGGCGCGTTTTTCATCACGCTCTTACTGGCGTCCGGACCCATCGCGCGGATGTCTCGCGCTCGCACAGCGCTTGCCGGAATTCTGATTCTCGTCGTCGGAAACATCGCCTCCGCGTACGCGGGCAGCTTCGGTGCGCTAGTGATGGCACGTGCGATTACAGGGATTGGGGCTGCGCTCGCATCCGCGGCGGGAACCGCGGCAATTGCCTCGTCGCCGCAGCCGGATCGCATATTCGCAATCATCACGGTACTGCACAACATAATCTTATCTGCGGAATTCAAAGTCATTCCCTACGTGATGACAGAGACCGACCCCAGCGGTTGTTATCTCTTGATGGCGGCCGTCGCATTGGTGTCGTTGCCTTTGTGTGGCTGGCTGCTACCGCCCCGAAAGAGCGACGCCGATGAGGGAAGTTTGGTGACGCTCTTGCTATCTGCGCCCAATCGAATGTTTGCAATAGCGGTCATGGCCGGAATGTTCCTCTTTGAGGTGGGGCAGAGTGGGGTTTTTACATTCATTGATCAGATCGGAGTCCAAGCAGGGCTGGATGGGGATGAGCGGGGAACTGTCCTTGGCTCCGCGAGTTTCATCGGAATGGCGGGCGCCGTGTTTGCGGCGTGGCTGGGCACACGCTTCGGGCGGGTCTGGCCGATCGTCATCGGCTTGGGGCTTAACATTGTTTCCGTCGCTGGGCTCGCGGTGTGCGAGTCCGGCTTTGCTTACAGCGCTCTTAACGTGATTTGGGGCCTCGGCTACAACTTCCTGGTGCCGTACTTGTTGGGCGCGTTAGCGACACTGGACGACCGAGGTCGCTGGGCGGTCGCAGGAGAATCGCTCTGGAATGGCGGAGCCGTGCCCGGCCCCTGGATCGCAGCCCTTTTGGTTCAAGAAACCGGCATGCTCTCCTTAGCGGCCTTGTCTTTGGTGACCGGGGGAATCTGTCTGGTACTGATTGCCGGCGCACTTCGCCGCTTCGAATCACGGCACAAGACCGCGACCTCGCCATAAGATCAGAATCCCTCCCTGTGTGGGCGGAGAATGAATGGACTACGTACTCATCACCCTGACGGCACTCTTCGTGTCGGGACTTACCCTCTTTTCTGGGTTCGGCCTCGGCACGCTGCTGATGCCAGCGTTCGCTGTGTTCTTCCCCGTACCGACGGCCATCGCAGCGACGGCGGTGGTGCATCTCTCGAACAACCTCTTCAAGCTCGCCTTGGTTGGAAAACAGGCGGATTGGCGCGTGGTCGCCCGCTTCAGCTTGCCGGCGGCGCTCGCTGCGCTAATCGGTGCGAGCGCTCTCGTTGGGTTTGCGGAGCTTCCGGCACTGGGGAACTACGAGTTGTCGGGTCGGACCTTCGAGATCACTCCCGTCAAGCTCGTCATCGGCCTGTTGATCGTGACATTCGCTTCTCTGGAGCTGACCTCCGCGTTCGCCCGCCTGGCCATACCTTCGAAGTACCTCCCGCTCGGCGGGTTGCTATCGGGCTTCTTCGGGGGACTATCGGGAAACCAAGGAGCGTTTCGCTCCGCGTTTCTCATCAAGGCGGGTCTCGCCAAGGAGGCCTTCGTTGCTACGGGTGTCGTCTCTGCCGTGATCGTCGACACCGTGCGGCTCACCGTGTACGGCGCGTCCTACTTCACCAGCAATTTCAGGGCGGTGCCGGCGGAAATTGCGGGGCTGGTGGTCAGTGCCACCCTAGCCGCATTCATCGGAGCATTCTTTGGTAAGCGGCTGTTGAAGAAGGTGACCTTGCGCACGGTCCAGATTATCGTGGCTGCGTGTATGATCAGTGTGGGCGGTGGTCTTGCAGCAGGGCTGATCTGAGGTTCAGGGGGGAAAATGGTACAGGGACACTGCGAGTGTAGACGCGTTTCGTATCAGGCAGATTGTGAAATTACGGATCTTTCGCATTGTCATTGCTCACAGTGTAGGCGTCTGCACGGTGCGGCCTTCGCAACTTTCGCGGGTGTAGACGCCGGTAAATTCCGAATTCTGTCCGGCGAAGAAGATCTCAAGACCTACGCTTCATCTCACGACCATGACCGCGTATTTTGTGGCAACTGCGGTTCGAACATTCTCGTCCGCGTCGATGGTTATTCCGATTTTCTTTATCTGTGTCTCGGGGGTGTCGACGGCAACCCAAATCTTCCAGAGGCGTATCATATTTTCGTAGGCTCAAAGGCACCCTGGCATGAAATCACCGATGGTGCTGTGCAATATGATGAGGCCGACCCGGAATAGGCGGAACGATCAGATGTAGAAAAGGATGCATTCATTCTTTATGAATACTTCCTGACAGACGCAAGGAGAGAGCGCTCCGCAAAAATCACCGAAAGTGACCTGCCTGCATCAACTGGCCCAGATCGAAAGTGGTAAAAAGCCAACTGAGGGGATCTGAGCCATGCCGATGAAACGATACAACGCCGAAAAGATCATTCATAAACCTCGGGGAGCCGACGTCTTGCTTGGCCAGGGGGAGTAGACGTTCAGGCTCGGATCGTGTATTCATAGACCACTCTGGCGCGCTGCTGTCTGGCAGCTTCTTCACTCGCGCGTAGGCGGTCGCCCTGCGACCACCACAATCCAGAGCGAGGCGTTCAGCGAATCACTGCCATAGGCACCCACGCTTTCGTTGTGGGCGGTGGGCAGATGGTCGCTCCGACCTCTGCAGTGAATGTGTGTGCTGCACTCGGATCCATGGGCAGCCAAGCGGATGCTCTTGTTGCCGTTGTCCACCGGCGTTCTGGGGCGGTGGGCGCCGTGTTGCCCGGAACCGGTTTCTCGGACCTCGTGTTCACGATTGAAGCCCGCTGGCAAAAATGGAGGGGAGTGAACACTCCGAAGGGCACAAGGGGAGCTCAAGCGCAGGAGAGGCAGGCGTCGGCCATAGAAGAATGTAGGTCCCCGAGCGGGACATGGGAGGTAGAACTTGCGCAATATGCTCAGCGATCAAGATAACGAAACGCGAATCACGACCGCGTGCCTGCTGGCGGCGGGGACCGGAAGCCGACTTCAACCCCTCACGCATTCCATTCCGAAATGTCTCACTGAGATCAACGGCAGGCCCATACTCGAACGGTTGATTTCGTGCTTGCGTGCGCAGGGTATCAAGCGACTCGTGGTCGTGGTCGGCCATCTCGAGCAGCACATCCGCAAATTCCTGGACGATTATACCGGCAACCTGGTTATCGAGTATGTGCGCAATCCAATCTACCAAACGACCAACAATATCTACTCTTTGTGGCTGGCTGGGAGTGAAATCCAGGAGCCGTTTCTCCTGATCGAAAGTGACCTGATCTTCGAAGCCTCCCTGCTCGAGGAGCTCCTTATTCCCCGATAAGATCGCCGTCTCGCACATACTTCCCTGGATGAACGGTACGACGATCGCGATGGACTCATCGGGCGACGTGGCCTTGTTCCATAAGACCCCGACGACCCCGACAGCTCCAAAAATTCAGGTTGGGAACCTGCGCGACAGCGCGTACAAGACCGTCAACATCTGTAGCCTCTCTCGTGCCACGTGGAATCGCGTCCTCCCGCGCTTGGATCAGGCCATCGCGGATGGCAGAGTGAATGAGTACTACGAGGTGGTGTTCGCCGAGATGGTTGACGACGGCAGTCTCTCTCTTGAGTGTGTCCTCTTTGACCAGGACAAATGGTACGAGGTGGATACGCTGGAGGACCTACCGGGTGCCGAACGGGTTGGACGGCAGATCGGAAGGCGAATCCGCAAGTCAACAAGATCCTTTCTCCCAGCGTCGCTCGGTACTGCTGAAGCGGGTTCATGAGTTCGAGAGAGCTGAAGGGACCCAGCTCAATGCAGCGCGAGGACGGCTCCGTGACACGGGCTGACGGTTCCTTGCCCCGGGCTGGAGGCTCCCCAACGGGCGCTGAGCCGCTGCTCGACTATGCCACCGTAAGCCGCTACTGGAGTAAAGCCAAGCCGTCCATCTTGGAGCCCTACATGATGGGCGGATTCGGGTTTCCCGCCAGTGCGGGGAGTTATCGCTTCGACGCCGAGTGTGAAATTGTCGAGCGGCTGATCCGCAGCACGAGCATCAATTTGGATGGAGCCGTGCTGGATCTGGGCAGCGGCGTCGGCTTCTGGGCGGAGTACTTCGCGCAGCGTTTTGGCAAAGTTACTGCCGTCGAAGCGAGTCTACCGCTGTACGGGGCGACGGTGGCGCGTTGTTCCCAATATGCGAACGCCACAATTCTGAATGACGACGTGTTGGGCTTCAAGCCGGATAGCCTCTATTCGATGATATTCCTCGGCGGCATGCTGATGTACCTCAACGAGAGTGATGTCATCTCGTTGCTCAAGAGAGTGACACCGTTTCTCGAGCCAGAAGGCATCGTGCTGTGTCGCGAGAGTACTGTACGAGGCGACACTCTCACGAGACAGGGGGATTATCAGGTGGTATATCGGTCCGTTCAAACCTATTCGAGCTTGTTCAGCAA
>PVMK01128577.1_pt1 | contig 32451 bp, 32 predicted proteins | sample 1853481 | NCBI WGS metagenome assembly PVMK01 (sample SAMN08533507, study PRJNA380276) | Marine sediment metagenome, whole genome shotgun sequencing project.
TGTCTGCCAGACAAGTGCTCTGCCAGGCTGAGCTACAGCCCCTAGCGAAAACGGGAGTCTATCAAGCGTCGGTCGTAGACGACGTGGGCTCGAACTCGATTCGTGGGGCCCCAGCCCAGAGCCGTTCAAGGTCGTAGTACTGCCGCGTCTCGCGGTCAAAGAGGTGTATCACAACGTCCCCGTAGTCGAGCAGCACCCACTTGCCGTGGTCTGTGCCCTCCTTACGAATCGGCCGCCGATCAAGCTCCCTGAGCGCAGCCACCGCCTCGTCGGCAAGCGTCAGCACGTTACGGCGAGACGTCCCTGTCACCAGCACGAAGATATCCGTGACCACAAGGAGATCAGACAGATCAAGGATCGCTATGTCCTCACCCGACTTGTCCTCGAGGGCCCCTGCGGCGGTTCGTGCAGCTTCAATGGCGTCTGGAGAGGCAGTATTCGTGCGATTACTCATTCCAGTCGATGATAGGGGGTCGCCATGACGATTCTCACGCAGTTGATACAGCCCCTCATCGGCGATGTAGCGAGCTATCGATCCGGGAACGTACTCGGAGTAGTCAGCACCTGATCTCGCCAGCAAACGGATCATCGTCGACGACAGATCAACAGGTTCCATGTCAAGCCAGATCATGTCACCACCAACGGCTGCCTCGACATCAGCCCTCACGACACCCGGGCGCGGCACCACTGCAATGTCAACAAAGGCAGCGATCTCGTCGGCTCGATGCCAGGTTGGCATTCCAAGTGCAGCATCCGAACCAAGGATGAGCACGCTGCGCTCATCCAGTTTCTCAACGGTATCGATCGTGTAGGTGGGACCCTCTCGGAGAATCTCAGTTTCATCGACAACGAGATGCGGCTCACCAGCGGCGAGGAGTTTGACCATTGCGAGGCGGTGTTCAGCGTCTGACACACCAACCTCCTGTTTCTGCCACGGATCCCCAGCGGGCATCAGACGCACGGCGTCAAGCCCCAGCTGGGTGTAGGCGGCTCTAGCCATGTCTATATGAGCGGTGTGGGGCGGATCGAAAGTGCCGCCGAGGATCCCTTGCACGTCCACCAGCATAGGTCGTTGTCCCGACAGCAAGGTACAGCCCGCGACGTGGACCGCCGTCACATGTCCTCAACGACACCGGGTCAACGTACCGTCCCCGCACTCTGAGCGAGAGGTGGTAGGCGCCTATTCCGCCGTGCCTGCCCGACAGTCCCACCATCTCTCCGCTTGAGATCGGATCACCTCTCCTGACAACAGTCTCAGCGAGGTAGGAGTACGCCGTGATCAGGCCGCCGCCATGATCGATGGACACGGTCCTATTGGATACGACCGTGCCTGCGAAGCGTACGACACCAGCTCCGATCGCCCGAACCGTCGAGCCATCGTAGGCGGCGACATCGATCCCCCAGTGTCCTGCCCACCTGCCGATCGGCGCGAAGCCACGAACCACGGACGAGGTGGGTGGAACCCTGAATCCCGGACACCCCACGGTGCTCAAGGAGGACAAGACGATGAGAATGGCAAGTAGAAGGTGCATCTGTATCGTGCACCACCGCCGACAGAATCACCGTACCGAAGACGTGGTGCGGTTGCTAGGCCCTCATTCGGGCAGATCCGTGAATCGTGTCAACGACCAGACGCCTGAGTTCATCAGGGCGAAAAGGCTTCAACAGATATTCGTCTGCTCCCTTGTTGGCTGCCGTCTCGATGTCGTGCGCATCGGCGTGACCGGTGAGCATGATCACCGCCGTTTGCCGGAGATCGGGGTGTGCCCTAACAAAGTCGAGCACATCCCATCCCGAGATGTCAGGAAGACCGACATCGAGGATCAACAGGTCGGGAAGGTATTGCTCAAGAGCTTCACACGCCTTGGAACCGTTCCCCACCGTCATGACTTCGATGTTGATCTGTTCCAGGACCACCTCGACGAGCCTTCTGATGACGTGCGAATCGTCCACTACAAGAACCTGATTCACCTACAGTTCCCCCTGTCGGCACGCGGTGATGTTGTACCCAACAGCATCGGACGCTATTGGAAGAAACTTGAATGCGCGAAAACCCTATGAAGCGATCCGTGATCTCCTGAAGAGAGGAAGTGTTGCGCGCTCCACGAAGCTTTCGAGCTGACGAAGAGTACGAACCTGCTCCACACGGTCGCATGCGGGCCCATAGAGGGACATAACCGAGTCGCCGGTGTCCCAGAATCGATTCGGTTCCGGGTTGAGCCAGAACGTTGCCCGTGATCGATCAGCAAGTTGTTCGAACGCTTCGACGCCTGGTTCCCTGTAGTTGTTGCGGGCGTCACCCGTGATGATCAGGGTCGACCTTGGCGTCACGGCATCCGCGTATCGCTCCCACATCTCCGTGAAGGACCTGCCATAGTCGGAGTGACCGTCCCTTCTGACAAGGTCGGCTTCTCTGCTCATGGTGATAAGGCTTTCAGCAAAGTCTGTTTCCGCCGTGAAGTGAGATGTGACCTCATCGAGTCCGTCGATGAACGCGAACACACGGACCTTGGCCAGCTCGGTCGAAATCGCATAGGTGAGCTGCATCGTGAATCTGGCGAATGTCGCCATCGACCCGGACACGTCGCACAGGATGACAATCTCGGGCTTCGACTTCTTCGGCGCCTTGAAGAGCGGCTCGATCAACACACCTCCGTGGCCAAGGGAGCGTCGGATCGTGCGCCTCACGTCGAGTCTCCCCTTCGACCCGTGCCGTCTGCGTTGGCCGAGTCGGGTTGCAAGCTTTCTCGCAAGGGGTCGGATGGCACGCTCAACGTCCTCGATTTCTGTTCGTGTGGCGTGCATCAAATCAATGTCCTCGATGAGTGGCAGCCTTCGACTGGCCGCAACGTCCCGGCGACCGCGATCAGCAATAAGTCGACCGGTGATCTCCTCCTCGAGCTGTGCTCGAACCTGTTCGACCAATGCCTTGGCTCGCTCGCTCTCAATGCGTTCATCGATCGCTCCGTTGTCTGGTGGGGCATTGATGGCGACGATCAGTCGTGCCAACAGTTCGTCGCTTTTGATTCTTCGAAGCACGCGATGTGCGTAGTACCTCCCACCGACAGGTCGACCCGGTTGCATCCCCGCGTACCGGTCGACTGCATCTGCGATGAGCCTTCGCACCTGATCACTGTTTCCCGACATCAGCGCCTCGACAAGAGCGTCGATGAGGGTGTCTTCTCCTCCCGAGCCTCCGGCACCGCCGGATTCGCCGCCGCTACTGGTCCCGGGATCGGCGTCATCGTCCGTGACGCCAACTGGCTCCAGCCCGAAGTAGACGTCGAATGCCCTATCGAAAGCCCTGTAGTGCCGGGGGTTCTTCACGAGAGTCGCACCGAGCGTTGCGCGTAGGTTCTCCCTCGTCCGAAGATCGGTGTGCTGAATCGCTTCTGCAGCATCAATGGCTTCAACCATCGAGACAGGTATCCCGATCGTCCGCAGTTCACCCACAAACTGGGTAAGTGTGGAGATCACTTCGGTTACGTCTCATCCCCGAGATCGAGAGACAGGTCCTTTGCTGTTCGCTCGATGTCGGTCTGATACTTGAGCAGCACGTTCAACGTCGATGCCGTTGCCGCGTCGTCCAACTCCTCGATGCCGAGCGCCAACAGGGTGCGCGCCCAATCAATGCTTTCTGACACAGAGGGAGCTTTACGAATCGGGATCTGGCGGATGGACGCGACCGTCCGTGCGATCTTCTCGGCGAATTGCTCTGGAAGATCGGGCACTCTCATCTCGAGTATTGCCTGCTCGCGCTCAATGGTCGGATACGGAATGTGCAGATAGAGGCAACGCCGCTTGAGCGCTTCAGAGAGCTCGCGGGTGTTGTTCGATGTCAACACAACAAGTGGCCGAGTTACCGCTTCGATCGTTCCAAGCTCAGGGATCGTCACCTGATACGCGTCCAGCACTTCAAGAAGGAGAGCCTCGGTCTCGACCTCAACACGGTCGGTTTCGTCGATCAGTAATACCACCGGCTCGCTCGATCTGATGGCTGTCAACAAAGGGCGTTCAAGGAGGAATGACTCGGAGAATATGTCACCTTCGATGTCATCCCATTGCGCACCCTCATCCGATTGGAGTCGCAGGAGTTGCTTGTGGTAATCCCATTCGTAGAGGGCCTTTGCCTCGTCGAGACCCTCATAACACTGGAGGCGCACGAGTCTTCGTCCGGTTGCCTCGGCAAGAGCAAGCGCTAATGCAGTCTTGCCCACACCTGCGGGCCCCTCAGCGAGAATGGGCTTATCCAGCCTCGACGCGAGGAAGACAACCTGAGCTATCCGATCGTCAGCAAGGTAGCCAGCACCCTCAAGGGCATCTCGTGTGTCTGCAGGGGAGTTCCAGTTCTCGGGCATGGAAGAAGGGTAGACGGTAGACCGTAGACGGTAGCCGGTAGGGAGCTCAGAGCGAAGCTCAGAAACCGTCTACCGTGAGCGAGTGAAGCGAGCGTACCGTTTCCCCTCTACTCCTTACGTGAGCACAACCAGATCGTCGCGGTGAACAACCTCGCCACCGATCGCGTTGCTGTGGCGGCCAGCGGTGTCAGCAAGCTCATCTGAGCCGAACCGACTTATGCCCTTGGCTACAAGGGCACCCGAGCGGTCGAGAACTTCCACGGCGTCGCCTCTTGAGAACTCTCCTTCGGTCTCTGTGAGGCCGACAGCGAGAAGGGAGGCGCCACCTGCGCGAATCGCGTCGACCGCTCCGTCGTCCACGGTGATCGAACCGACGGCAGGAAGGCCGAACGCGATCCAGAGCTTACGTGCTGACAGAGAGTCCGGACGAGGGTCAATCCACGTTCCAACATCGCTACCCCCAACCGCGTCCACTACGACATCTTGTACACCAGCGCCTGCGATCACTGTCGGTATGCCTGAAAAGGCGGCCATGCGCGCAGCGGTGACCTTCGTGGCAACTCCGCCGCTGCCGAGGGCACCAGTGTGTGTTGCGCTTCGAATCCGGTCGAGGATTCCATCGGTGTGTTGAACAGCGGAGAGCAGCTGTGCCTCGGAGGTCAGTCGTGGATCTTCGCTGAAGAGCCCCTCCGTATCAGTGAGGATCACGAGCATTCCTGCTCCGACGAGGTGGGCCGTGATCGCGGCGAGCTGATCGTTGTCGCCAAGCTTCAACTCATCGACGGCGACGGTGTCGTTCTCGTTCACGACGGGGATGACACCAAGGCCGAGCATCCGGTCGAGAGCCGCCCGTGCGTTGAGATACTGGGTCCTGTTCCCCAGAACATCCTTCGTGAGGAGTACCTGGGCTGCAGCAAAGCCTCGAACCGCGAATTGCTTGGCGTACCGCTCGACGAGTTTCGTTTGGCCTATCGCAGCGGCGACCTGCAGTTCAGCTATGTCTCTGGGCCGGCGAGCCATTCCGAGGGACGGGAATCCCGCGGCAATCGAACCCGAGGTGACGAGGACCGGCGGATATCCCTTCTCCGCGAGCGCAACGATGTGAATCACGACGCTCTGGACTGCGGCATCGTCGAGACCACCATCCTGGCCTATGAGACTCGACGATCCGACCTTCACCACAACGGGCGACCCAGGAGATACCGGATGTCTCATATCTCGAAGTCGGTATCTGTATCGAGGTCCGGATCGAAGGTGAATACAATCGATCCGATACGAACATCATCTCCCGATACGGCGCCGGCTTCCCTCAACCCGTCAACGATTCCGCTTCGCTCAAGACGCGCCGACACGAACTGGGCTGCGTCTGGATCCGTGAGATCTGAGAGGTTGACCGCCCTGACAGCAGCGATTCCCTCAACCACCCACTCGGGCCCGTCCCTTCTGACGGTGAAGTCGTCTCGCAGGGGACGGTGAAGCACGAATCCGTCGCGTTCGGGCGTTGACAGTTCAACAGTCGCAACAACGTCGGCAATGCGGTACATCAGGTCATCGACGCCCTCACCAGTGAGTCCAGAGAATTCAAAGACGTCGTCGTCCAGATCGAAGTTCTCGTCGGTTGACGGGTCGAGCACGTCTGACTTGGACAGCGCGATGATCCTTGGCACTGCGGCGAGCTCTGGATTGTGCGACTCGAGTTCCGTGAGAAGGACCTCGAGTTGTCGATTGGGGGAATCATCCTGCAGGTCAGAGGGATCGAGTAGCACAACGAGGGCTCGCGCCCTCTCTGTGTGTCTCAGGAACTCGTGGCCAAGGCCTTTGCCTGAAGCCGCGCCCTCGATCAGACCAGGGATGTCTGCCAGGACCAGCTCACGCTCTCCAACTGTCACCACGCCGAGATTCGGACTCAGCGTGGTGAACGGGTAATCGGCGATCTTCGGCTTCGCCGCCGAAACACGTGCGATAAGCGTCGACTTGCCCGCGTTTGGATAGCCGATCAGCGCTGCATCAGCGAGAAGTTTCATCTCCAGGACCAGGTCAACGTCTTCGCCGTACTCGCCCTGTTCTGCGAACGTCGGGGCTTTGCGGCTGGGAGAGACGAACGCTGCGTTTCCGCGGCCACCCTTGCCGCCTCGAGCGACGAGCACCCGCTGCCCTTCCTCGACGAGGTCAGCAATCGTTGTCCCCTCGGTGTCCTTCGCGATCGTTCCGATCGGGACGGGGAGCTCCAGATCGTCGCCCGCCTTGCCGTGTCTGAGCTCGCCCTCACCATGCGTCCCGCCTGGCGCTTTCCAGATCGGATGACGGTCATAGCGGAGCAGCGTTGGGATGTTGCTCTCGGCAACAAGGATCACATCACCCCCGGTACCTCCGGAGCCGCCATTTGGCTTCCCTTTCGGAAGACCCTTACGGCGAAGAAAGGATGAGACTCCCGCCCCACCGTCGCCCGCCCGCACCTTGATTGCAACCTGATCGATGAACATGGACTAGACAGTAGACGGTGGACGGTGGACGGCAGACGGCTCTGATTACGGTCTACCGTAAGCGAGCGGCAACCGCGCAGGGGTTGCTCGGCAGGCGAACCCTCTACTGTCTATTCTGCGGCGAGTAGAACAGATACCTGTCGGCGGCCGCGGCGGGAGCCGTACTTGACTGTCCCGGGCTCGAGGGCATAGAGCGTGTCATCTCCACCCTTGGCAACGTTGTCTCCCGGGTGAATGCGAGTTCCACGTTGACGAACGATGATCGCGCCAGCATTGACCGTCTGGCCGTCGAAGACCTTGGGCCCAAGGCGTTTCGCTGCCGAATCGCGGCCGTTTCTCGATGATCCGCTTGCTTTTGTTTTCGACATCGTTACGCCTCCTGGTTCCCCGTGTCGTCCGAGCTCTTGGAAGCCTTCGTAGCCTTGGCGTCCTTCTTTGCCTTGGAAGCCTTCGTAGCCTCGGCGGCCTTGGTGCCCTTCGCAGCCTTGGCAGCCTTCTTTTTGCCGCCGGGTGCCTTGATACCTGTGACCTTGATGGTCGTGTACTTCTGACGATGGCCCATGCGGCGCCGGTAGCCAGTCTTGTTCTTGTACTTGAAGATATCGATTTTCGGACCAGCAGACTCACCGAGAACCTCGGCGGAGACCGTCGCCTTCTCGAGTTTCGCTGGATCGGCTATGACCGAGCCATCATCCTGGACGATGAGAAGTGGTGTATAGGACACCTTGCCCGTGTCCTTGATGAGTTCGACAGAGAGCACGTCGCCTTCGGAGACCTTGGCCTGCTTTCCGCCTGTGCTGATGATGGCGTACATGATCCTTCGATGTCTTTCCGTATTGATTCAAAGCGCGGTGATACGAACCCGAGGGGGAACGTAGCGCAAGTATACAGCGGACAGTTCACAGTTGACAGTGAACTGTCAATCGTCAGTCGTCTTCGCTGACGCCTGCGTCGTGGGAAGGAACACCCGTGGCTGCCGCATCCTCGTGCAGGAGCACGCCACGCCCTGCACAGTGCTCACACACTTCAGAGAAGGACTCGAGCAGTCCGGCCGAAACGTTCTTACGGGTCATCTCAACGAGTCCGAGATGCGACACGTCGAACACCTGGGTACGCGTCTTGTCCTTCGCCAAATGCTCCTTGAACCGACGCAGCACAGCTTCCTGATGCTTTGAGGACTCCATATCGATGAAGTCGATCACGATGATCCCACCGATATCGCGCAGCCGCAGTTGGCGAGCGATCTCCTCAGCAGACTCGAGGTTGTTCTGCAGAACGGTCTCCTCGAGGTTGGTCGATCCAACAAATCGCCCCGTGTTGACATCGACGACGGTGAGCGCCTCGGTCCTGTCGATGACGAGATGGCCACCCGACGGCAGCCACACACGACGATCAAGGGCCTTGCGCAGCTGATCCTCGACGTGGTACCTCTCGAAGAGGGCCAGCTCATCCTTGTAGAGGGTCACCTTTTCAACCAGATCGGCTTCAGTGCCTGCGAGGTAGTCAAGCACCTGCTTGTGGATCTCGGGATCATCGATGAGAATCCTGCGGAAATCCCTCGTGAAGTGTTCACGGATCACTCTGATCACCAATGGCGGCTCCTCGTACACCAGAGCCGGTGCAACAACATCTGACCGCTTGGTATCGATCTGATCCCAGATCGCCTTCAGACGGTCGATGTCCCCCTGGATGTCCTCTTCTGTGGCGCCTTCTGCAGCGGTGCGGACGATGATGCCTGTCCCCTTTGGCCTCAACTCGCCAACGATCTCCCTCAGGCGACGACGCTCGTCGTCGGGGAGTCGGCGCGATATGCCACGAACGTCCTCGCTCGGAGCGAGAACGAGGTACCTGCCGGCGAGACTGATCTGGTTGGTCAGCCGAGCGCCCTTGTGTCCCATCGCGTCCTTGACGACCTGGACAAGCACGGGGTCGCCGGTCCTGAGAATGTTCTCGATGCGGCGCGGTTTACCGTTCAGATCATGGTCTGCGTAGTTGATGTCACCGGCATAGAGCACACCGTTCTTGCCCTCACCGAAATCGATGAACGTCGCTTCCATTCCGGGGAGAACATTGCGGACCTTCCCGACGTACACGTTGCCAACCAACGACTTCCTGTCGGACTGCGCAACGTAATGTTCGACAAGCACTGGTCCCTCGAGCACAACGATCTGTGTCTGGGACGGACTCCGACGCACGAGCATGGCTTTGCGGGCAGTCTCGGGCGGCTCGATGATCTCCATGGGAGGTCGACGACGAGACGAAGCGCCTCGCGAACCATTGTTGGACTTCTTACGCTGGATTTGTTTCTGCGATCTCGGCTTCGATCGCTGTCGAGTCTTCGTCGTGGTGCCTGAGGACTTCTGCTCGTCAGGCTTCCCGAACCTTCTGACCGTGAATTCCTGACCGTTCACAACTCGAACTTCGCGTTCTTCTGCTGCGCTGCTCTTGCGTATGACTGACGGTGTCTTCTTTTTGAAGAGTGCCATGGATCAACTCCTTTGAATGCCCGTTGGGGCGAGCTTCTGATTGATCCGAGCCAGGACATCCTCGCATGACATCATGCAGTTGCGCATGAGCGTTTGAGCATTTCACAGGAACCGGAGGACCAACGAGGTAATGCGCACGTCCGACGATGTCGAACAATGCGGTTCGCGAGACGATCTGCCGAGAATTCGACAGCGCTTCGAGCGATCGGACGTTGGCCATACGCGTCCTGGTTCGGAAAACTTACGGCCGCGAGTGCGGCAACCACAACAGTAACAAGGCAACGCTGTAATCCCGAGTCTTTCGGAAGGACGGTAGAGCCAAATCGCGGTGAATACTGTCTACCGTATGCGAGCGGCAACCGCGAAGCGGTTGCTCGCCAAGCGTGCTGTCTACGCTCTACACCCGCCCTCACTCGACGTCGAGAGTCTGCTGTGAAGCCTCCGTCGGGTCATAGCAGCGACGGCAGCGGGCCTCGTAGGAGCCCGTCGCCCCAAGCACGACGAGCTCGTCGGACTGTACGACCCTCTGGGTGAAGAGACCGGGCCCACCGCATCTGTGGCACACTGCAAGCGCCTTTGTCACATACTCGGCCCTCAGCATCAGGGAAGGGATCGGCTCGAACGGACGGCCGAGATAATCAAGATCCAGACCCGCAATGATGAGGTTCTTGCCTGCCCCGGCGAGGATCTCTGCCACGTCGAGCAGCCCGTTGTCGAAGAACTGGCCCTCATCGATACCCACCACAACAGTTCGATCGTCGACCGACTTCAGAAGGTCGTCTGAAGTGGCCACAGGAATCGCCTCTGTCGAGAGCCGCGAATGCGACACGACCTCTGTGACGGCGTACCTGGTGTCAAGCGCTGGCTTGAACGTCTGCGTTGGCACTCTGGCGAGGTGGTAGCGGGTGATCCTCCGGATGAGTTCTTCGCTCTTTCCTGAGAACATCGGGCCGACGATGACCTCGATCCATCCTTGATCTGCGCGTCGATGCATGACACCGGAGGCTATCAGCTATCGGGATCGCACAACGTTCCCAGGAACGCAGAGCGTTCCCCGCTACTCCCCCACGGGCAGGTTTCGTCTGATCCATGCGGAGTGCGCCAAACCCAATGAGGCGCTCAACGCGACAAAGACCGTCCCGCCCGCCGACATGAATGGCAGAGGCAGGCCGGTGACCGGCATGATCCTGATGGTCATTCCAATGTTGACGAAGATGTGAAACGCCAGCATCGCCGCAATACCGACAGTGACAAGGAACGCGAACCTGCTCCGCGCACTGGTTGCGATCATCAGAAGTCGGAAGAGCAATACACCGAACAGGGCGATGACGATCGCGCTTCCAACGAACCCGAACTGCTCACCGACAGCGGTGAAGATGAAGTCAGATGACTGCACAGGAACGAACTGGAGGTTCGTCTGGGAACCCTCGAAGAGGCCCTTCCCGAAGAGACCGCCGGAGCCGATCGCGATCTCCGATTGCACCTGGTTGTACGTCGCGTCAAGAGAGTGAGAATCAGGGTCGATGAAAGCGGTGAGACGAGTGAGCTGATACGACTTGATGAATCCGAGTTGGAATATGCCAACCGTTCCCACAACCGTTGCGACAAAAAGGAATCCCAGTTGACGCATGGTGGAACCACCGACAAAGAGCATCGTCAAAACCACGAACGCGAAGACCAGCGTCGTTCCGAGATCAGGCTGCGCAAAGATCAGGGCTGCAGGAACACCAACCACAACGAGGACCCGAGCAACGGTGTTCCACTTGAGCGGCACCTCGGCATTGGACAGGAGTGCTGCAACCATCAGGATGACCGCGATCTTGGCCAACTCAGATGGCTGGAATTGGATCGGACCCACTTGGATCCAGCGCTGAGCGAGGCCCTCGCTCTCGCCAAGCCCTGTGAGAACCATGATGAGTGGCACGATTGACAAAAGATAGATCGGGCCGGCAAAGCCCTTTATCTCCACAAGGTCAACAGTCGACATGACCGCGAAGGCAATGAAGCCGATCACAACGAAGATCGCCTGGGATCGTAGCTCCGCCGCAGGGTCCCTCCCAGCAGCCTCGAGCGACGGGGCAGTGGCGGAATAGACCATCAAAAGGCCGATCACGGAAATTACCACATACGTAAGTACGAGCACGAGATCGGGCTTGAGCGGCTCGTCCTTCATCCGAACAGAGGTCGGTCTGTCCTTTGAACGAATCGCCATCAGTCTGCCTCCAGCCCCGGCGCCAACTCGGTGACCCCGTCGGGCCCGTTGAGTAGGTACTGCAGCACCTGCCTCGCCACGGGGGCAGCTACCCGGCCCCCGCTCCCGCCACGTTCGATGACGATCGACACGATCCACTCCGGTCGGTTGATTGGAGCAACACCTACGAAGAACGCGTTGTCGACCTGTCTGAAGCGCTCCGACTTCGGAGCCTTTATGACCTCACCCGTGCCTGTCTTGCCACCGACGAGGCCCACATTCGGCCCAAAGTCCTTGAAGGCTGCGCGTGCCGTGCCACGCTCGGCGTTGTTGACGACCTGCTGGAGATCCCTGCGCAGCATGAGCACGGTCCGCGGATCGAGGTCGGTCGTGTTGATCGCCTCGGGCAGATTCTCGGAAAGGATCTCACCATCGCTGTTCGTGACCTCAGCCACCACTCTTGTCTGCCAAAGCGTGCCACCGTTCACCATTGCGGCGAAGCCGTTTGCGAGCTGAAGTGGCGTTGTAAGCACTGCACCCTGGCCGACTGCGATGTCCATGAGATCGCCTCCAACCCACGGACCGTCAGGCCGCACCCTGCCTGATTCCTTGTTCTGTTCGTCGGTGAACCATGCTCTGTCGGGGATGAGGCCGTTCTTCTCAAACGGAAGATCGATGCCGGTCGCAGCTCCGAACCCGAATTCTCGGGCCCAGCTTTGGAGCAGATTCTCCTTGTCGATACCCGAGTCGTCGTTGCGCTCCTGCCACAGTCGCAGAGCAAGATCCCAGAAATAGAGGTCACAACTCGCCTCGAGGGCACCATGGAGATCGAGAAGGCCGTGGCTTCCAGGCCATTTCCAGTCGCGTTTCTTTTGAACGGTGCCATCGTTGAGTGTGAACTTGAACTCTCCGCCGCAGAAATACTCATCCGTGTCCGATAGCAACGGAGCTGGTTCCGGCTCCTCGGGAACCACAGCAGCTGACTCTTCCTCGGTGTCGTCAGACTCACCGGTGGCCGAGTCGGCGGCACCTTCATCTGTGGAATCCGTGCTGTCACCGACGACCTTGTCGCCGGTACCGCGATCAATCGGATAGAAGCGCTCCTCAACGGCGAGCACGTAAGGAACGACCTTGAACGTCGAGGCAGGTGCGTAGAGGCCCTGGACCGCAAAGTTCTGGAACGCAGACACCGCACCAAGCGAAGCCCACTGTTCCTGACTCAGGCCATCGACGAAAACGGTGGGGTCGTACGTGGGGAATGACGACATCGCGATCACTGATCCATCGTTCGGATCAAGAACCACACCGGTTGCACGGATCGGGCACCACGGATCCTTATGCAGCAATATGATCTCATCATCTGAGATGGCGAGAACCTGAAGCACCTGATGCGCATCGTCGATGTACCTGTTCTCTCGAACAGAGATCGTCTCCCCATCGATCAAAACGGTCGCGACCGGGTTGTCCTCGTCATCGGTGATCGAGTCAAGGCGAATCACCCGAGGCTCAACACCAGACAACAGACTCTCCCCTCCAAGGGGAACGGCGACTCGTTGCACAGGAACGCACATACCGCGGCTGTCAATCGGCAACCCGGTGAAAAGTGGCCCAAGTACCTTGGCTGGCTCCACAGCGATTGGTCGTGGAGCGAAGTCGGAATCATCATCAGCTTCGCCCGCATCGGTCGTCGTTGTGGACTCGGACACCTCATCCGTCGTCGTTGCAGCCTCGAGGCGAGCCTCGATCAGCGCATCGTATAGCCGTACCGGCCTGGATCTGATCGCGAGCTCGGCGTCGCGCTCCTCCATCTCGAGCCGTCGAGCCTGGAGCAACCCTTCGCGCAATGAATCCTGGAGTTGCTTCTGTACCTCAGCGTCGATGGTGAGGACGAGGTTTCCGCCGGCGGTGGGTGCCTCTTCTCCGACAAGGGACAGCACCTTGCGTCGCGCATCGACACGGTACTGAACAATGCCCTCGGCTCCCTGTAGCTCGGCGTCGTAGAATCTCTCGACTCCCGCCCTTCCGACGAAATCGTTTCCATCGACGTCTTCACGTTCGAGATCCTCGTCATTGGGTCGGCCGATGTAGCCAATCACGTGTGCACCGAGATCACCGAATGGATAGGTACGAATCGGCTGCGGGATAACGGTTGCTCCAGGAAAATCCTCGCGGTGTTCGAGGATGAACGTCGCCTCATCGTCCGTGAGATCCTCCGCAACCGTTATCTGCGCACCACGGTTGTCGCTCGAAAGCTGTTCCACGATCTCTGACGTCGGCACGTCGAGGAATGCGGCGAGGTTCTCTGCCAGGCCTTGCGTCTCCTCCTCGTCCACGAGTGCGAGGTCAACAACCACGGCAAGGGCCGAACGAGTTCCTGCGAGCTTGACGCCGTTCGTGTCGTAAATGTCTCCTCGAGGTGCAGGCGTCGTGACAACCCGTACCTGCTGGTTCGCTGCCCGCTCCTCGTAGGCATAGACCTCGGTGACCTGCATCGTCCAGAGTCGCACTCCAAGGACGCCGAGCAGCACAGCAAAGACAGCCCCGACAACTCCTATTCGCACTGTGTTCGTCATACGGCCCAACTCTGTCGCTGTGTTCCGAATGCCTTACCCAGCAACCAGAAAACGGGAATGGCGAGAATCACGTTCCACACGCCAGGAAGGACGATCTTCCAGAGTACGTTCGGTTCGCTGATTGTGCCCTGTCCGAAAAGGGTACCAAGCAACACATATAGGAACTGGCTCGCAACTGTGAGCCCAAAGACGATCGCGACAACGTTGAGTGTCCCCTCCCCGAGGCGGCCCCGGAGGCGGCCCGCCGCATAGCCGACAGCAGTAAGCGTCATCGCCCACAGGCCAAGGGTTCCGCTACCTATGAGGTCCATCAAGATGCCAGCCGTGAACCCGATCAGAAGGAGATACTCGGACTCCACTTCCTGTGCAACTCCAATGATGACCAGCGTGACAAGAGCGGGCCCAACTCCAAGTGGCTGAATTCTGCCGGCCGCGAACACGGTGGTCTGCAATACGATGGCCACAAGCACTGCCAGAAGGGCGATCACGACACGGGAGCGGCTCATCAGCCGTCACCCGAGCTTGTCGTGGTCGTTGCGGTTGTGGATGTCGTCGATGTCGTGGCGGGGACAGCATCCGATGTCTGGTCCTCGCCATCGAGGAAACCAGCATCGATCGGCGACCAACCAATGACGACGATCACAAAATCGATTTCGGAAAGACGTGCTGCGGGATCAACCTCACCTCGTAGCACGAACTCAACCTCAGCCTCGGTTGTGGCGCGAACAGTACCAACGGCGATTCCTGGTGGGAACCGGGAGCCATCCGTCACGACACGATCGCCCTGATGCACCGCTTCCTTGGCACGGAACATCTCGAGCCTGAGAGGCCCGTCACCCTTTCCTGTCACGATTCCGGTCTCGTTCGTTGAGAGCACGCGAACGCCGACGGAGACAATCGGATCGGTAATCAACCGGACGCGAGCCGCGTTCGCCGACACGATATCGACACGACCGATGAGTCCATCCTCATCAATCACCGCTTGGCCCGCCACGATTCCATCCTTTGAGCCCTTGTCTATGAAGCGCACATTGTCGAATGCCGACGGTCCCGACGCAGTGATCCGTGCAGTTACGGTTGCAAGCTCGCCAGGTGCAGCGAGTCCGTTGATCGCTTCCAACTGCACCACCTGCTCCTCGAGCGCATCGGTGGCCTGGACCTGCGATTCGAGTTCGCGAACCTGAATTGCAAGTCTCTCGTTCTCCTCACGGAGACCGGCAAGATTGGAAACTCCGTCGACAAACGCGACCACCGGCCGCGTGACGAAATCGACGCCCTGCTGGAAGGGAGTGAAGATGGACTGCGTCCCTTCTCGGAGTACCTCCGAGGTCCCTCCACCAGAGGACCGGACGTCGAATGTCGCAACGATGAAGCCCACGGCAACAAGCGACAGGAACAGGATGGTGACTCGGTCGATTCTGCGACCAGATGAGGAGAACATGGGGACGGGCCCGTCTAGTTGCGGCCCGACGACTGGAGCACGACGTGCAGAATGTCGAATTCCTCCAGACACGCTCCGGAACCGAGCACGACACTGTGCAAGGGACGATCCGCCGTGACAATGGGCATGCCCGTTTCGTGGGCAAGCCTGACATCGAATCCCTTGAGATATGCCCCACCACCGGTGATAACGATTCCACGTTCCATCACGTCGGCAGCGAGTTCCGGAGGGGTCTTGTCGAGTGTGTATTTGACGGCGTCAACGAAGGCTTCTACTGGCTCCTCGATGGCTTCTCTGATCTCTGCACTGGAGAGAACGATCGTCTTTGGTAGGCCGGAGATCAGATCCCTTCCGCGAACCTCAGCCGCGGGTTCATCGGTGTATGGCCAGGCAGAACCTATCGCCATCTTGACCTGCTCTGCCGTTCGTTCGCCAAGCATCAGGGAGTATTCCTTCTTCACCCAGTTGATGATGGCCTCGTCCAGCTCATCACCGCCGATCCGAATCGACTTCGACACGACGATGCCTCCGAGGGAGATAATTGCGACCTCAGTTGTCCCACCACCGATATCCACAATCATGGAGCCTGTCGGTTCGTGAACAGGTAAACCAACACCGATAGCGGCGGCCATCGGTTCCTCGATCGTGTAGGCCTTGCGAGCGCCAGCGTGGTAGGCAGCCTCTTCAACAGCACGACGCTCAACGGCAGTGATGCCTGACGGCACGCAGATAACGATGCGAGGTCGTGCAGCGAATCTGCCCGAATGAACCTTGTCGATGAAATACCGGAGCATCTTCTCAGTGACGTCGAAGTCCGCAATGACACCGTCCCTGAGCGGCCTGATGGCCTGGATGTAGGACGGAGTTCTGCCGATCATCCGTTTTGCGGACATGCCGACCTCGAGGGGTTTGTTGTCTCTGGTATCGATTGCGACAACGGAGGGCTCGTTGAGCACGATTCCCTGACCGCGCACAAACACGAGGGTGTTCGCCGTACCCAGATCGACGGCCATGTCACGGCCAGCAAATGACAGAAGGTTGTTCACTTAGAAACTTCCCGGAATGATTGGGATAAGTGTAACCAGAAGAGTCGTAATCGGCCCAAAAACTAATGATCTGTCGCGGAAATGGTGTCTGGGTGTCTCCGTGGCATCGGCGCTCCTGGCAAGGACGCACAACGCAGGCGCAGTCTGGACTGCGTCAAGGCGGAGGACGCCGCCAGGGATGTCGAGGGCCGGAGAGACACGGCATACATTTCTGCGACAGACCACTAGCCGAAGAAAATCGCCAGCTCGCGTTCGGCGCTCTCGACCGAATCTGAACCGTGGACGATGTTGTGCGTGATCACGATGCCGAAGTCGCCCCGAATCGTCCCAGGCGCTGCCTCGGCTGGGTTTGTGCCGCCCATGAGCGTCCGAGCGACCGAAACCGCGGATTCTCCTGACCACTCGGTTGCGACAACCGGTCCAGAGGTGATGAACTCGACGAGTTCACCGAAAAACGGCTTGTCGGTGTGTTCGGCATAGTGACGACCTGCCATCTCCCCTGAGATGGTCAGCATCCGCATGTTCTCGAGGGTCAGTCCCTTGCGCTCGAGTCGCGAAACGACCTCGCCGACGAGCCCACGGGCAACTCCGTCCGGCTTGACCATGACATAGGTGTTCTCAATTGCCATTCTTCATAGCTCCTAGGTGTGTGAGGGGTGCAATCACGAGGATCGTGCGACAGTGTAAGCGTACCGATGCGCCGGCTATTCGATCAAATCGCCTTCGTACTCGTGGTCCTCGTCCTCATGGTCGAAGCCACGCTCAGCCTCCACCCGTAGATGGGCTTCTCCTGACCGGTCGTCCACAGCGTCGAATCCTCGACGGACCTCGCCAACAACGTAGAGAGAGCCAGCAACGATGACGCCGGTGTCGGACTCAGCAGATTCCATGGCCTCACGGAGTGCATCGGTGATATAGGGAACGGCGACGGCGTCGACGCCAAGTGCACTTCCTGCTTCCCTTGCAACTGTCTCGGGCGGAATCGCTGCAGGATCATCCGGGGCCGTCCCGTACACCTTGGCTACAAGGCCCTTCAGCGGTGAAACCAGAGCTGCGACATCTCTCTCGCCCCGTACCCCGAGCACGAGCTGCCACTGCATCGGTGGAAACTCGTTCTCAATCGTTTCCGCGAGTCCTCTGAATCCCTGTTCGTTGTGAGCACCATCTAGGAGTACCAGGGGTCGCCGCCCGATGACCTCCAGCCGTCCCGGCGCGGAAATCGAGCCGACCGCGACCGCGAGGGAATCATGGTCGAGTTCTCTTCCCATGAACATCTCGCACGTCGCAATCGCCGTTGCAAGATGATCGACCTGATGGCGTCCATGGATCGGGAGAAACAGATCCTCGTACCTCCCGAACACACCGTCGACCGAACAACTCCACCCGCCGACTGCGATGTCAGCCTCCATCACGAAAAAGTCGGCATCGGCCCGTATCCAGTTGGCGCCAACCTCAGACGCACGGGTCGAAATCGTCGCATCGGCCTCGTCCGAGAGGATTCCTGTGACGAGGACTCCCCCGTCACCCGCTATCGCTGCCTTCTCCGTCGCGATCTCCCCGATCGTCGAGCCGAGGAACTCGGTGTGGTCGAAATCAATGCCAGTGATCACTGCGACCGATGCGTCCAGGACGTTGGTTGCGTCGAGTCGACCGCCAAGACCAACCTCGATGACCGCGACATCGATTGCGGCTGTGGCAAAGACAGAGAACGCCAGAGCTGCTGTCACCTCGAAGTAGGTGAGCCCCAATCCTGATTGCTGCTCGTACGCTTCAACGAACCACGCAATATCTGCAACGGCGTCAATGAAGTCCCTGGTGTCGATTGTCACTCCATGAAGGGTGAATCGCTCCTCGACGACGTCCAGGTGGGGCGATGTGAACCCCCCGGAAGCAAGGCCGTGTGCACCAAGGATCTGCTGGACCATTCTCGAGAGAGTCGTCTTTCCGTTGGTGCCAGCAATGTGAATGGCCGGATATGCGAGCTGAGGATCACCCATGAAGTCCAGGAGGCCGGTGATCCGCTCAAGCCCTGGCTTTCCGCCCCTCCCGATACGGTCATCAAGGAAGGCTTGCGCATCATCCCTTGTCCTTATGGTGGGAGGGCTACCTGAGGATGCCATCGATCTACCCGAGCTCGGCAAGCAGCTGTCGCTGCTTCTCGAGTTCGTTCTCCATATCGGCGAGACGCAGCTGCTCCTGTGCCACAACGTCTTGCGGTGCCCGGTCTCTGAAGTTCTGATTGCCCAGTTTTCCCTCGGCTCGTCCAATGCTTGATTCGAGTTCGCTAATCGCCTTCTCGATTCGCGGCTTCTCCGCATCCACGTCAACAAGACCCTCAAGCGGAATAAACGTCTCGACGCCACCCCCTGGTATCCGCGTGTACCCGGTCACAGGATCTGGCCTGTCTCCACGAACTGGTGACGCTCCTGTGAGAGAGGTCACCTGGGCGTACCACCACTGCGGTAGGTCTACGTCGGCGTCAGAGACGACAATGACGGGCATCTCGATCTTGCGGCTGATCTGATGCTGCGACCTGAATTGCCTGATACCGGACACAACTGCCTGCAATGACTCCATTTCGCGCGGAACCTCCGCCGTCGCAACGTCTGGCCACGGTGCGGTGACCATGAGCCCCGATCCATCGCCAAGATGGGACCACAACTCCTCGGTGATGAATGGCATGACAGGATGGAACAGCTTCAACACGTCGCGAGTCACGGTGCCGAGCGTGGCTTGCATTGCATCCTTTCGCTCCTCGTCTGCGTCAGCGAGCGACTTGGCCATCTCGATGTACCAGTCGAAGAGCTCTGACCATGCAAACGTATAGAGAGCGGCATACGCATCAGACAGCCGGAACTCGTCCAGAAGGCGGTCAACCTCTGCGGTCACCGACCCGAGACGGGCGATGATCCACTCGTCCTCAGGTCCGGGATTGTCGGGGTATCCGTCATCGAGTGGCACGTCTGAGACATCCATGAACTCGACGACAAATCGCACAGCGTTCCAGAGTTTGTTCCCGAACCGGCGTGCCGCGTCGATGGCATCGACGCTGAGAGGAATATCGTGCCCGGGTGCAGCCGCCTGGATGAGCGCGAGCCTGAGCGAATCGGCACCATACTCGTCGATTAGTTCGAGTGGGTCGAGGGCATTGCCAGCGGATTTGGACATCTTCCTACCCTCGATGTCGCGCACCATGCCGTGGATGACGATGTCGCGAAATGGTGGTTGCTCAGGGAAGTGAATCCCCATCATCATCATGCGAGCCACCCAGAAGAAGATGATGTCGAACCCTGTCACAAGAGTGCTTGTGGGGTAGAACTCCTCGAAGTCTGCCGTCTTGTCAGGCCAACCCAGAGTCGAGAAAGGCCAAAGAGCGGATGAGAACCACGTGTCGAGCACATCCTCGTCCTGGCGGAGGTCGCTTGACCCACATGTGCATTGAGATGGATCCTGTATCGAGACAAGCGTCTCGCCGCACGCATCGCAGTACCACGCGGGAATACGGTGGCCCCACCACAGCTGTCGGCTCACGCACCAATCCCGTAGGTTCTCCATCCAGTGGAAATAGCTGTTCTCCCACCGGCGGGGATGGAACGTGGTTTCGCCACTCCGTACTGCATCCATAGCTGGTCCAACTAGGGGCTTGACGTCCACGAACCACTGCAGTGAGAGCATCGGCTCAACGACAGTGTGACAACGCGAGCAGTGCCCAACCGAGTGAGGATGCTCTTCGATCTTCTCGATCAATCCGAGTTCTCGCAGCTTCGAACGAACGGCTTCTCGAGCCTCGAATCGGTCCATGCCAACATAGGGACCCCCTGCCTCGGTGATCCTTGCCTCTGTATCGATGACCCTGATCTGCTCGAGTCCATGGCGCTGCCCGATCTCGAAGTCAAGAGGATCGTGTGCAGGAGTGACCTTGACCGCACCGGTGCCGAACCCAGGTTCGACACCATCGTCCGCAACGAGCGGTATCTCTCTGTCGAGGATCGGCACCAGGAGCGTCCTACCGATGAGTTCCCTGTATCGCTCATCGTCGGGATGCACCGCAACTGCTGTGTCGCCGAGCATCGTCTCAGGTCTTGTCGTCGCAACGGTGATGTGTCCGGAGCCGTCGGCGAACGGGTACCTGATGTGAGTCAGCTCACCCGGATCCTCTTCGTGGTCCACCTCGATCTCGGAGAGCGCGGTGTGACATCGGGGGCACCAATTGATGATGCGATTGGCCCGATACATAATGCCCTGTTCGTACAGGGCAACGAACACCGTCCGAACAGCGTGACTCAGCCCCTCGTCGAAAGTGAACCTCTCCCTCGACCAATCCGTTGAATCACCGAGTTTTCGCATCTGTTGGGAGATCGTGTTCCCAGACTCTGCCTTCCACGCCCATACGCGCTCGATGAAGGCCTCACGGCCGAGATCGTGTCGAGTCATGCCTTCTTCGCGGAGTTCGCGTTCCACGACGTTCTGTGTCGCTATCCCCGCGTGGTCCATCCCTGGGAGCCAGAGCGCGGCGTATCCCTGCATCCGTTTTCGCCTGATGAGGATGTCCTGGATGGTGTGGTCGAGGGCGTGGCCCGTGTGGAGCACTCCCGTGACGTTTGGGGGAGGTATAACAATGCAGTAGGGCTCGCCGTCGGGATGTACCTCAGGTTGGAACGATCCGGACTCCTCCCAAACCCGATACCAGCGAGCTTCGACCGCTTCGGGCTGATACGTTTGGTTCATCGCGGCCTTCATCTTCAGGGAACCCACAAGGGACGGCAGTGTACCAACGTGACGAACCCGGGGTCCCCATCCCCGGGTTCTGCCTTCCTATTGTTCGAGACGGCCCCCCGTCAGCCCGAACCAAGCGCGTGCTCGATTACAAGGTAGGTCGTTCGGCCTATAGGGGCAAGGCACATACTCCGCGCCGCAATCATGACTAGTCATCCCCAGAGTGGCGCAGAACGCGGTAGTTTCAGCCCCACGACCACAGAGGAGCACCATGACCGTACGCATCGAAGCCGACCTGCTGATTCCTGGCCGTGGCGAGCCCGTTTCCAACGGTGTTGTTGTCCTCGAAGGTGACACGATCACGTACACGGGCCCGGGCCATCAGGCACCCGAAACACCTGAAGCGGACACGACCGTAGTTCCTGTTGTCCTGCCAGGACTCTGGGAGGCACACGGTCACTTCATTGGGATTGAGAAGCCCGACGTCATGGACGCGGTAACCCAGCCTGTCGCGAGATTAGCGGCGAAAGCCGCTGTCGACATGCACCGCACGTTGATGGGGGGTGTCACTTCGGTTCGCGAGGTCGGGGGGTACGGGCTCGATATCCAACCAGCGATAGCCTCGGGCGCGGTCGAGGGTCCAACGATCTACGGCGCGGGCAGAATCGTGTCGACAACGGGCGGCCATGGGGATCTTCACGCGATACCCCTGGAGGCTCTCGATCACATGCCCGATCTCGGAATACTTGCCGATGGTGTGCCAGAGGTCCTCAAGGCTGTTCGCACGAACCTACGCAAGAACGCGAAGGTCATAAAGATCTGTGCATCGGGTGGAGTGATGTCCGAAGTCGACAATCCGATTCATCAGCAGTTCTCCCACGAAGAGCTCGTCGCGATCGTCGAGGAGGCTGGCAGAGCTGATCGCTTCGTTGCGGCCCACTGTCACGGGCTCCCAGGAATCATGGCAGCGCTTCGTGCCGGAGTGCAGACCATCGAGCATGGTTCCTATCTCGACGAAGAGGCCGCAGATCTCATGGTCGAGCAGGGCGCCATCCTCGTACCAACCGCGTTCGTTATCGATCTGCTGAGCCGTATGGAGGACATCCTCCCGCCGTATGCATATAGGAAGGGAATGGTCGTTGTCCAGGCACACAGCCAGGCGTTGAAGATCGCCGTAGCGAAAGGCGTCAAGATCGCAATGGGAACCGACATCTTCGTCAGCGGCGACATGTACGGTCAGAACTCGCTCGAGATCAAACTTCTCCAGGATGCCGGCATGTCCGCTCTCGACGCTATAGAGGCCGCAACAGCCACCGGACCTGAAACCATCGGCCCACAGGCACCGCTGTCGGGCCAGCTGCGCGAAGGCTATGACGCTGACGTCATCGCCATTGACTTCAACCCTCTCGAGAACAACTCAGGTTGGGGCGACCCCGACCGCGTAACCCACGTCTGGCAACGTGGCGTTTCTGTGAAAGGAAATAGATGACCATCCGAATCGACACCGACCTTCTCATTCCCGGACGAGGTGAGCCCATCAAGGACGGCACCGTGATAATGGAGGACGACACCATCTCCTTTGCCGGGGAGCGCTCCGATGCGCCGTCTGGCGCACCAGACAGAAGGATTGAGGTTCCCGTCCTGCTGCCAGGCCTGTGGGATTGTCACATCCACTTCGGGACGCAGACACCGGACGAACTCGGATCCGCGATGATGCCCTCTCCCGCTCTTCTGGGATCGCGGGCAGTGACGAGCTTGGCAGGACGCTCGATGGTGGTGTGACCTCGGTTCGAGAGGTCGGAGGTGTCGGAATCGAGCTCGTGGAAGAGATCGAGTCTGGCCGGATTCGATCACCGCACATGCACAGCGCAGGCGGCATCATGTCGCCGACTGCCGGTCATGCGGATATCCACTCGATTCCGCTTCGAGCGGTTGAGACCATGTCGGATCAGTACCGATTCATTTTCAACGTTGCGGACGGTGTGCCCGGCGTCCTCAAGGGCGTGCGGATGAACCTCAGGCGGAACGCCAAGGTCATCAAGATCTGCACCTCGGGGAGGCGTGATGTCGGAAGTGGACCACTGGAGCCATCAGCAGTTCTCCGATGAGGAGATAATCGCGATTGTCCAGGAGGCGGCAAGGGCTGAACGTTTTGTTGCCGCCCATGCGGAGGGGCAAGGCAGGGATCATGGCTGCTCTGCGGTGCGGGGTGCAGACGATCGAACATGGCGATGACCTCGACGATGAGGTGATCGACCTCATGCTCGAGAAGGACATCATCCTTGTACCGACGATGTGGGTCACCCGCCAGCTGATGTCGATGCCAGATGAGATGCCTGACTATGCGTATCGGAAGCTGTCCGAACTCGCCGAAATCCAGGAGGAGGGGCTGGCGAAAGCCATTGCTGCGGGGGTGCGTATTGCGATGGGGACCGACATCTTTGTCCATGGACCCCTGTACGGCACGAACAGCCTCGAGATCGCACACCTCGTCGACGCAGGGCATGACGCCGCTCAGCGCGATCGAGGCAGCCACCGCTACAGGCCCCGAGACGCTGGGTCCCCAAGCACCGCTCTCCGGTCAACTCAGAGACGGTTACGACTCCGATGTCATCGCCCTCGACTTCAATCCCCTTGAAGATGCGTCGCTGTGGGGCGATCCGAATCGTGTCACCCACGTCTGGAAGAGCGGCGAGGCCGTGAAACAGCCAGCGTGACAAGGAACCAACGCGGGGGAGAGTCCGCTACTCGTCCCCTGAAGTCGCCAACCTCACCGTCGATCGACTCCCGGATCAGGTCGGCGTGGCCTGCATGACGGGCGGTCTCTTCGATCATGTGAACCAGGATCCACCGTAGAGAACGCTTCGAATCCTCGTCATCCAATACAGAGAGTTGATCGAGAGACTCCGCTTCCGCAACTATCTCATTGGACCGCTCGAACGCATCGCGGTACGCGCCAAGGACCAGGTCCGGGTCAACCGTAGGTGCGATGTCCCACTCCCAATCGCGGTCATTCTTCCAATCAACTGAACTCCATGGCTCGCCGAGGTCATGACCGAGGAAGTTCTGGGAGAACCATGCCTCCTCGACCACGGCGAGGTGATAGATCATCCCCGAGATCGTCATCGTGGACGGTGCCAGGCGCGTCCCCAGCTGCTCCTGGGTGAGGCCACCGGCCTTGTCCAGAATCAGCTCCCGGTAGAAGTCGAGGAACGCGACGAGCGTCTCAGTCTCTGTACCGGCCAGCGGGATCTCATATCGTGCCATTCACATCTCCATCTCGAGTTGGGGGACGTCGGGCTTCTCTGATCGTACTCGGGCGTGACCTGCGCTTCGGAACGCCATCTGCGAACAACGGCTCGCCCATCAATCCCGCAAGCCGCTCCGCCAGCGGCCACCAGTCGAAGGCGTCATCGATAGCAGACGCGTCATGCTCGACCAGACGCTGCTGCTCAACGAGCCTCGGCACATGCACGTCGAGAACTGCTTCTATCTCGTTACGGAATTCGTCAGAGGTGGAACGCACACCATCAGCGCGCAGATCGATATCAGGCCGAAGTCGCACGACCATATCGTACGTTTCTGACCACCTCGCCACGAGCGGCCCGATGTCGAAGGGATCCGCTCCTCCATTGGCCCGGAGATAATACGCGTAGTTGTCCATGACGCCACGATCGAGGACGAGCACCTCTGCGTTCTGTGCAAGCCGCAGCTCCTGACGGATCTGGGACACGATCACCCATAGTTGAGCCTCACCAGTTGCAGACTCATTGATGCCAAGAGGATTGTCGCGAACGACCTCGCGTCCATGCTCGACGGAGCGGCCAGCTCTCTGCATTGCGTTGGCGAACCCATGGACAGCCGTGGTCTTACGAATCCCGTGGGAACCGATGAATGCAACCTTGGCGCAGTTCGGCCAAGATGACATACCTACGCCGATCGTTCCTCGGGAAGATCGGTTTCAGCGAGATCTGTAATCGGCACGAGAGTCGGGTTGACACGATCACGCACGACGTCACCATCGATCACCACACGTGCCACGTCGGTGCGCGATGGCAGCTCGTACATCGTGTCGAGGAGGACTTCCTCCATGATGGCTCGCAGGCCGCGAGCACCGGTACCTCGTTTCATCGCCTGCTCGGCAATGGCGTCGAGCGCATCTTCTTTGATGATCAGTTCAACGCCGTCCATCTCGAAGAACCGTTCGTACTGTTTCACGATCGCGTTCTTCGGCTCGGTGAGCACACGGACAAGCGATTCCTTGTCGAGATCAGCAACGGTCGTCATCACGGGGAGCCTGCCGATGAACTCTGGGATGAGGCCATAGCCGATCAGATCCTCAGGCATTACCTGGTCGATGATCTCGGATGGGCGGATCTCCTCCTTGGAGCGCACATCGGCGCCGAAGCCAACGGACTTGTCGCCGACACGCCTTGTGATGATCTCCTCGAGGCCTGCGAATGCCCCACCGACTATGAACAGCATGTTCGTCGTATCCACCTGTATCAGTTCCTGGTGGGGATGCTTCCTGCCACCCTGAGGGGGCACGGACGCAACCGTTCCCTCGAGGATCTTCAGGAGGGCCTGCTGGACACCTTCGCCTGATACATCGCGTGTGATGGAGGGATTCTCCGCCTTGCGCGCGATCTTGTCGATTTCATCGATGTAGATGATGCCCTGTTCGGCTCGCTTGGTGTCGAAATCTGCTGCGGTGATGATCTTGAGCAGGATGTTCTCGACGTCCTCACCCACATACCCAGCCTCGGTGAGAGCGGTCGCGTCGGCAATGGCGAATGGCACATTGAGGAGCCGCGCAAGGGTCTGAGCCATCAGCGTCTTGCCAGAGCCTGTTGGGCCGATCATGAGGATGTTCGACTTTTGGAGCTCGACCTCGTCGTCTGTGCTCCTCTGACCAGCTCTCACCCGCTTGTAGTGGTTGTACACCGCTACGGAGAGCACCTTCTTGGCCTGGTCCTGGCCCACCACGTATTCGTCAAGGAACTCGTAGATCTCGTGCGGCTTCGGGAGTTCGGTGAAAGAAATCTCCTCAGTGTCAGAGAGCTCCTCCTCGATGATCTCGTTGCACAGCTCAATGCACTCATCACAGATATACACACCAGGCCCTGCGATCAGCTTCCTGACCTGCTTCTGGGACTTGCCGCAGAAGCTGCACTTCAGTAGTTCGGATCCTTCGTACTTCGCCAAGCTTCAGCTCCCTAGCTCTCTACAGCCTCGAGCTGACGGCCTGTCAGCACAGAGTCAATAACACCGTACTCGATTGCTTCCTCAGCACCGAGCCAAAAGTCGCGTTCCGTGTCTGCCTGGACAATCTCGAGCGACCTCTTCGTGTGCTCAGCGAGGATCTCGTTGATGTCCTCACGAGTCTTGAGAATCTCACGTGCGTGGATCTCGATATCCGTCGCCTGACCGCCGAGACCTGAGATATGCGGTTGGTGGATCATGATGCGACTGTGCGGAAGGGCGAACCGCTTGCCCTCTGCGCCTGCTGCAAGCACCACTGCCGCGGCAGATGCCGCAAGGCCCATGCAGAGGGTCGAGACATCCGGCTTGATGTACTGCATCGTGTCGTAGATCGCCATCAACGCAGTCGTGGATCCACCGGGCGAGTTGATGTAGAGGTTGATGTCCTTGTCAGGATCCTCGCCCTCCAGGTGAAGGAGTTGAGCCATGATTATGTTCGCGACACCATCATCGATTGGCGTCCCGAGGAACACGATGCGGTCCTTGAGTAGACGGCTGTAAATATCGAAAGCACGCTCCCCACGGGGTGTGTTTTCGACGACGGTTGGGACCAGATAGCTCATCCTTGCTCCTCGGACTCATCAGCAGCGTCTTGTTCAGTATCCGACGCCTCGGAATCCTCCGCAACCTCTTCGGTTCCGGATTCTTCCTCTCTGTTCTCTTCTTGTTCGTTCTGTTCTTCTGCCTCGATCACGACCGGAGTCAGATCGACGGGGTTCCCATCAGAGTCGACCGCTGTGGCAGAGTCGACCAGGCTGGTGAGGGCCCGCTCGCGCAGGATATCACCGGTGAGCGCTTCTACTTGACCATCTGCGTTCCAGCCGTCGAGAACCGAAGCGGCTTCGTCGCGATCGATCTCGAGGAGTTCGACGATGCGATCGATGAGTTCGTCCTCCTCGACCTCCCATGCCTCGATCGCCGAGATCGATTCGAGGATGACTCTTACGGAGAGAGAGTGATCTGCTTCGGCCCGGGTCGTGGCGAGAAACGAGGCCTCTTCCTGACCTGTGATACTCAGATAGTCCTCGATACCGATCTCGCTCTCCTTGAGGCGCGCCACGAGATTTCTGATACGGGCCTCGACTTCAGCGTTCAGGAGAGCCTCGGGAAGATCGAAGTCGACCTCGTTGACGACGTGCTGCATGACCTTGTCCTGAAGCGCTGCACGCTGATTGTGAATCTTGTAGGCGCGCATGTTCGTCTCGATGGCCTCGAGGAGTTCACTCGCTGTCTCGAACTCGGTTGCCTCCTCGACCATCTCGTCTGTCAGATCGGGAAGGTTCTTCTTCTTCGCTTCCTTGACCGTGACCGTAAGAGTGACATCCTCACCCCCTCGGTCGGAGTATCCCTCGGGCAACGTTCCCTCTCCGGTGACCGTTTCGCCCACGGACACATCAGCCAGTAGTGCGTCGACACCTTCGATGAAGGACTGCGAGCCAACTTCGTACATAAGATCCTTGGCACCTGCAGATTCGACAACTTCGCCATCGATCTCTACTGCGATGTCGATGAGTGCGAAATCTCCGTCCCCCAGTTCCCCATCGTGCTCGACCAACTCGGCGAACTGCTCACGCAGCGCGTCCACCTGCTGGGCTATCTCCTCTTCGGTCACGGACGTATCCTCAACCTCGATTTCGATGTCACCAAAATCGGGGAGAGCGTCGAGCACGGGCCAGAGCGTGACAGTGATGTCGATCTCGACAACTCCGTCCTCGTTGTCATCCCTCACCGCGGCAACGGATGGGACCGTGACCGGGTCGAGGCCTGCCTCGTCGATGGCTTCGGGCACGACCACCTGGATCGCTTCCTCGATCGCCTCTGAACGCAGATAGTCGGCCCCGACGTGGCGCTCGATCACCTGGAGCGGTGCTTTCCCTGGACGGAAGCCCTTGATCTTGATGTTGCGCGACAGCTTCGCCGCCGCCTTCTTGGTGGCAGCTGCAAGTTCTGCATCGTCGAGCTGGACGGTCAACGTCCGCTCGAATCTTCCGGATTCCTTGACCTCGGTCTCCACATTCACTCCTCGACATCGTCATTTCCCCGTCTCCGCCCCATACGGGGCAGAGCGGTATTGGGGTGGCCGACGGGATTTGAACCCGCGACTTCCTGGACCACAACCAGGTGCTCTAACCAGACTGAGCTACGGCCACCATGTATGAGCGAGCGAACCCGCTGCACCCCCGGCACGACTCGAACGTGCAACCTACGGATTAGAAGTCCGTCGCTCTATCCGGTTGAGCTACGGGGGCTCTGCCGGTGGATTCTATCCCACCGGTCGAGCGGGTGACGGGAGTCGAACCCGCGTGACCAGCTTGGAAGGCTGGGGCTCTACCATTGAGCTACACCCGCTAACGCCGCCGTAGGTTACCGGCGTTCACGCTTCATTCGTGTTGTCGGTCGAGCGATGCTTGAAGCACGCCTACCCATGGGTGGTGAGGAGTTGACCTGGCCACGGACTCCAAGAGCCATCGGCGTTGTTCGGGTGCCAACCGATGAAGACAGTGTGCCAGGTCGATGTCATCCTTCGGCCGCGCCATTTTCGATTTGTAGAGAAGCTGGACCTCGGGTGTGCAGTATGGGATACCGCTCGTCGATGTCCCGATCAGCCGATCGCCGGGCATCGTGATGCTTGGATCCCTCCGGAACCTCCACTCTGATCGGTCACCGTCGGCAAGCATGACCTCGATAGCCCACGGGGCTCCCTCGTGGAGACGACCCCAGATACCGAAGACCGACGGCTCGATAGGGTCGCCGCGCAGCCAACGGCTCAGGTTCCCGTCGGACATCGAGAAGAGTTCCCATCCGTCCAAGACATCGAAAAGGACCTCTCGGTCGTCGCGGAACATCTCAATGTCGATGTCAGCATGCTGTCGTGATTCCCATCCGAGGAATAGGTCTATCGCGAACCCACCAGCAATCCACCAATCGACATCGACTCGCCGAAACCGGGCAGCCACCTCGGCGATCGTCATTGGCTGCCACTGGTGTTCCATGCCGCCATTGTGCGCGCGCGGAGGGCCGTAGAGTCCCGACCATGGACAGTCACGGATGGGATACCAGATACGACGAGAAGGAACTCGTCTGGTCTGGCGAGCCAAACATGTTCCTGCCTCCTATCGTCGAAGGCCTCGATGTCGGTACCGCCCTCGATCTTGCATGCGGTGAGGGCCGCAACGCTATCTGGCTCGCACGCCGGGGATGGAGCGTGACCGGTGTCGATTTCTCGGCTGTTGGCATCGAGAAGGCAAAGAGGACCGCGGGAGATGCGGTCGTCGAATGGGTCGTCGCGGATGTGACCAGCTATGTGCCGGACCGTATGTTCGATCTTGTGATGATCGTGTACGTCCACCTCGAGGCGGCTGACATGAAGCGCCTCTTCCAGAGGGCGCTCGACGCCCTCGCCCCTGGCGGCACGCTCATCGGAGTGGGCCACGCACTCAGAAACCTGGCCGACGGTGTGGGCGGTCCGCCCTACCCCGACATCCTCTGGACCGAGGACCGCATAGCCCCCCTCGTCGAGGGCCTGAATGTTGTCAGCCTCACCGAGGTCGTCCGCCCGGTCGAGGACTCCACGATCGACGCCATCGACATCCTCCTCCAAGCCACACATCCCTAAAGCCAACGTCTGGGGCTCGCTGCAACGTTTTCGAGTTTGCGAAACAGACAGTCCGCTGATGGCGCGCAACGATGACAATTAGCCCTTGCAATCCGGCTTGATACGCCGGAACATGAGAACAGCGAAACGAGGGACTATGGACAAGTATGGTGGACTGATTCTTGATGTGACAGCGACAGAGGGAGCTCCCGACAAGGACTTTCTCGAGCAGCTCGGACATCCGGTTCTTGTGTGCCACGGACCCGACTGGGGTCGAGCGTGTCCCATTATCAAGGGAGGATGCCCGAAGGTCGAGTCTGCCCACGGAGTGATCTTTCAACTTGATCTTGGCCGACCACAGCACAGAATCATCCTCAAGCGATATCAGGAAATCCTGGCAGACGACATCCCGACCGCCGTGGTTATCCAACCCGGTCAGGAGGAGCGTTACGCAGAGCTACTGGGTGGAGTCCGAGTCTGGACCGAGGAGCCAACAGTTGCAGAACTCGATGGCTTCGCCGCAGAGGTCGAGAGCTCCGACGAATTCCGCACCGCCTGATATCGGGCCGAAGAGAACGCGTACCCAGGGTTCTAGACCACACTGAGTGCGGTCTACAGCCCACGGAACGAGAACGGCCCTCGCACGCGTGCGAGGGCTCGTCTCCGTCGGAGTTACGAAGTAACTCCCAAGGAACGCGTCGCGTTCCCGTCGGGCTGGTCAGATTTGAACTGACGACCCCCTGCTCCCAAAGCAGGTGCGCTTCCAAGCTGCGCCACAGCCCGATACCAGTTCCACCGCATCAAAGTGCGACAGACCGAGACAATACCGCGTCACAAGCCACACCGACACAGTTCCCCTCCGCAACCCAGGGTTCGCGAGCCGGTATGTACCGCAGTCAGCCCGGAGAACGATGAGCGCTGAGCCGTCGCACGCTGTGCAAGACCATGTCCGGATTCTCTGTGACGTCCTTCCATGTGAACCGGAGCACACGCCAACCGTGTTCTATGGCCTCCCGATCCCTCTCTCGATCTGATTGGAACACACTCTCCTGCGAATGCCACCTGAACGAGTCCCACTCGATTGCGAGCTGAGCAGAAACGAACGCAACGTCGTACCGTCGATCGGGCCGCCACGGAATCGGGTATTCGACTTCAAACGGCGGCAAGCCTCCACTCCGGAGAATCTGCAGGCCGATCTTCTCAAGCTTGGTCTGTCGTTGATCCGACTGGGTCCGAGCTTCAAGAACAGACCTCATGGCTCGAACTCCCGGCTTGCCCTTTCGCGCCACATCTCGGAGCACGATGCCGAGCTCGTCAAGCGTTGTTCGTCGACTGCCCAGGGCTTCATCGACGATCACGGCCAGATGAGGCCGCGACACCACACTGGCCAGGTCGAAAGCAGTGCGGGCAACCGTTGTCACGGACAAACCGCACCAGTCCTCAACGTGGCCGCTCTTCATGTCCATGCACCGGATAACCCGAACGCCAGAAAACTTGTGCGTCTTGCTGGCATGGACCGTGACGGAGGCCTGGGCAGTTGGCACAAAGGACATCCCATGGATTCTGGCGGCCGAGAAAAGGGATACGACCGCTAACGGGAGCACCGTGGCAGCTGCGCGCACCAGTTCCGTCTCTCCGACCAATTCGATGAGGCGGTATCCGCCCCTGGCGACGAGCACCCACTGACCCGTCTTCACGCGACCATCGATCTGGTGACGAGTCAAACCTGCTTCAAGAGCCTGAGAGCGACGAATCACCCCACCTTGGACCGCTGCAACTGCATACAATTCTGCGTCAGAATTCATCGAAACATCGTGCCACCCGACAATGACACATCTCCCAACGCCACCAATCCAGAATCGCTGACCTCTTCTGCGCGTCCCCTGCGGCGGATACCGGTTCGCGAACCCTGGGTTGCAGCAAGGGGGTGAAACGGCTGGGGTGTTAGGTCTGTGTGTTGGTAGCATTCTTCGGCGGGTCGCTAGCTCAATTTGGCAGAGCAACGGACTCTTAATCCGTAGGTTCTGGGTTCAAGTCCCAGGCGACCCACCAAGGCCCCCGTGCATCGGGGGCTTCGGCGATTTGGTCACCTTGTGTGCAAGAATCGCCCCGCGCGCGGGCGTGGCGGAATTGGCAGACGCGCCAAGTTTAGGACCTGAGCTGTTTCATCCCATGCCATGCCATGTAATCACCAGAAGTCAAGGACCGCAACGCTTTCGGCTCCTCATGCGCCCACGATTGGCCTAGTCCGGGTAGCGCATAACCGGCATTATGGGCGGCCAGGCCACACGGTGATTTCA
>PVMK01188342.1_pt1 | contig 32437 bp, 28 predicted proteins | sample 1853481 | NCBI WGS metagenome assembly PVMK01 (sample SAMN08533507, study PRJNA380276) | Marine sediment metagenome, whole genome shotgun sequencing project.
TCTGACCTATGGACTGGTCCTTGCTTCCATGAGCTATGTTACCAATGTCAGTTATGTGGCTGCCTTCCGCCAGCTCAGTATTCTCATCGTAGCTGTTCTCGGTATGGTTCTCCTCAAAGAACCGCATCATGTACCGAAAGTTATCGGTGTAATCTTAATATTTGCAGGGCTGATCATGGTAGGAATCTTTTAGGTAACTACTCAGGTATTTAGGTTGAAGACTGAAGGCTGAAGTGATCTAACAGTCTTCAGTCTATCCACCTGAGTAGTTACGAAATAATAATATTATCTGAGCTTATCTGCGAAAATCTGCGTCCTATTTAACTTGATTTTATGTGAGTTGTGGATTTGGCGGCGCTTTTAATACATATCATCAATCTACTACTCGTTCTTCGCACCAGTAGGGCCCACTGGGATTTAGGGCTCGCGAAAAAATAACTTCCCAGAATTGGCGCTCAGATTTGGTTCAGGTTTGGCTGATCCGAGAGAGCAAAACCACAGGAATAGCGAGCTATTTCGCGGCCAATTTTATAAGATCGGGTGCGAGTGAGGTATGGGCCAAAGATGGGCTGAAGGTGAGATGCAAAATGTGAAGTTCTTTTGTCGCGCGCCCCTAGTGTTACAGAGCGCCTTTGAGACTCAGACTTTCCGCATGATGGCAGGAGATGAAGTGGCCGGCAGACACTTCTCTGAACCGAGGCACTTCTGTTTTACAGCGTCCATCATCCGCATAACGGCAACGGGGGTGAAAGGTACAGCCTGAAGGCGGGTTGGCCGGATTGGGTTGCTCTCCTTCAAGAAATACCGGTTTCATGGGCAATTCGGAGTCATCGGGTGGGATCGCCGACATGAGCGCTTCGGTATACGGGTGCTGCGGTCTATAGTAGAGCTCTTTTGTGATGGCCATTTCAACCAGGCGGCCAAGATACATGACGGCCACCCGATCGCAGGCATAGGCGACGGCGCTCAGGTCGTGAGCAATGAAGAGATAGGTGAGGCCCAACTCCTGTTGCAGATCTTTTAGCAGATTTAATATCTGTGCCTGGATCGAAACGTCCAGCGCTGAAACCGGCTCATCACACACGATAAATTGCGGGATGCATCACCAGCGCCCTTGCGATAGCGATCCGTTGCCGCTGTCCCCCGCTGAAGGCATGGGGATAGCGACTGAGCTGTCTGATGTTAAGCCCGCAAAGACGGGCGATATCCGCGATGCGTTCATCCATTTGCCCGCCACTCGCAAGGCGGTTTGCGACAAGAGACTCGCCGATTATTTCCTTCACGGTCATTCGCGGATTCAGTGATGCATAGGGATCCTGAAAAATCATCTGCATATGCCGCCACTGCAGGCGTAACTGATTGCGGTTTAGGGTGGCAATGTCTGTCACGCCGTTTCCATTTTTAAACATAATCCGGCCGCCGGTGGGTTCAATCAGACGGAGAATCGCGCGGCCGAGAGTTGTTTTGCCTGACCCGCTTTCTCCGACAAGCCCAAGGGTCTCACCCTTTTTAATCTTAAAGCTTACGCCATCGACCGCTCGTAAAAAAGCCTTGCGCCTGGAAAACAGGCTAGCCCGACCCAGCGGGAAATACATTTTTAAGTCTATGATCTCGATCAACGTACTCATCAAAAGTCCTCTGTGTGCTAATGTGTGTACAAGAAACAGGCAACGCGGTGGTTTTCAGAAATCTCCCTCAGATCGGGAAAAGTAGCGTCACATATACCGGACATAAAAGAATTACAGCGGGGATGAAATGCACAGCCGGATGGCCGACTGAATAAACCGGGAACCGTTCCATTGATGGGCTCCAGACGCTTACGGGTTTCCAGATCGCCCAGCCGTGGGATGGCCGCAAGCAGATTCACGGTATACGGATGTTTCGGGATCTTAAAGATCTCTTTGGTGGGTCCTTGTTCAACAATTTCACCCATGTACATAATGGCAACCTCGTCGGCCATTTGTCCCACCACACCCAGATCGTGGGATATGAATATGATTGAAGACCCGAACTCTTGCTGCATGTCACGAATGAGTTTGAGGATTTGAGCCTGTATGGTGACATCCAGGGCGGTCGTTGGTTCGTCGGCAATCAAAAGGGACGGATTGCAGGAGAGCGCCTTGGCGATCATGGCACGCTGGCGCATGCCGCCGGAAAATTCTCTGGAATAACAGTCGACGGCTCGCGCGGGGTCACCAATTCCAACTCTTTCCAAAAGCTCGATGGTAATTTCGCGTGCTTTTTCTTTGGAAGCGTTCAGATGGAGTTGTATGACCTCCATGATTTGGTGTCCGATGGTGTGCAGAGGTGAAAAAGAACTCATGGGCTCCTGAAATATCATGGAGACCGCCCTACCACGGATTCTTTGAATGTCCTTTCCTTTGGGTTCGAGTTTGGCAATGTCAACCACTTCATCACCATTTTGCCCGTAAAACAGAATCTTACCGCCCATAATTTTTAGTTCTTTTGGTAGAAGACGCAGCAGGGACAGAGCGGTAACGCTCTTACCACATCCGCTTTCACCCACCAGACCCAGCACCTTTCCGGGTTCAAGGCTTAAGTCCACACCGACGACGATGGGAATAAAGTTATTATCCACTTTCAGAGCAATCTTCAGGTTTTTAACCTGGAGCAAATATCTTTCCGCCATTGCGGTTTGTCTCCTACCTAGGTTAAGCGGTTCAGCGTTCAGTTTAGGTTCTATTTAGCAAAAGGATCGGCCGCATCCCGCAGGCCATCTCCCATGAAATTAAAAGCGAGCACGGCAATAACAACAAACAGCCCTGAGATGAGCAGCCAGGGTATTTCAGCCAGTGTGCGAATATTTTGGGCTGAGTAAAGCAGCACCCCCCAGCTCACAATGGGCTCGCGCAGCCCCAGGCCTAGAAAGCTCAGGGATGTCTCGGCCAGTATGATGTAAGGAAAAGAAACCGAAAGGTCCACGATCAGGTAACTCATAAAAGACGGCAGCATGTGACGACCGATAATTCTGGCGTCACTGCATCCTGCCAACCGGGCGGAAAGGATAAAATCTTCCTCCCTGAGCGAAAGCAGCTTACTGCGCACCCGCCGCCCCAGGTGGGTCCATCCGATGGACGCAAGGATGGCGGTAACTGCCAAATAGACTTTTAACGCCGACCAGTCCCGCGGCAGCGCTGCAGCCAGGGCCAGCCACAGAGGAAGGGTCGGAATCGATCGGATGAACTCCATCAGGCGCATGATCAGTTCGTCGGTGATGCCGCCTAAATAACCGGCGATGCCGCCCATAAAAATTCCCATGGTAAATGCCAGAAATACACCGATGGCCCCCACCGATAGGGATATGCGGGTGGCATACATCAGGCGGGAGAACACATCCCGCCCCAGTTGATCGGTGCCGAAAAGATTTACAAAGCCCTTGTCGGCCCCAAAGAGATGCAGATCGTATTCGAACAGCCCCCAGAACTTATAGGTTTTTCCTCGGGTAAAGAACCGCAGCGGTATCTGTATGGAGCTGTCCACCACGGCCCTCAACCTGTAGGTAACCGGGTCGCGTTTGTTGACCCGTCCGTAAATAAACGGACGAAGGTGAAAATTCCAGTTGTTGTCGAAAAAATGGATCCCCACGGGGGGCCCCTGAAGATAACGGGGATTGCGCCTATGGGATCCGTAAGGGGCAATGAATTCGGCAAAAAGGGAAATGATTAGAAATATGCCGAGTATGGCGGCTCCCGTCATTGCCATGCGGTGTTTGCGAAATCGCCACCACATCAGTTGCCAGTGGGTGGCAATGTCGAGCCGGCGCACTTTTTTGTCATTGGCATCGGTATGACGTTCGTTTGACATTTTAGCGTAGGCTCTCCAGACGGATGCGCGGATCCAAAATCATGAGCAGTATATCCGAGATAAAGGTACCGATGATCACCAGGGTGCAGTAAATTAGAATCATGGCCCCGGCAAGATACATATCCTGGTTCAACAGCGCATTGATAAACAAAGGTCCGGTGTCCGGCAAGGACAAAACGATACCCACAATGGGCGCCCCGGAAATGATGTTGGTCAACTCCCAGCCCAGGGTAGCAACGATGGGGTTGAGGGCCATGCGGACCGGATACTTCATGAGCATGCGGAACTCGGGAACGCCGCCGGCGCGGGCAGCCGTGACATACATTTTATTGAGTTCATCCAGAAGGGTTGCACGCATAGTGCGCATCTGGAAGGCGGTGCCGGCCGTACCAAGGACAATCACGGGTACCCAAAGATGCATTAGCATGTCCCCAAATCTGGCCCAGGTCCAGGCGGCGTCTTCGAACTCCGGTGAAAAGAGCCCCCCAACGCTCATGCCAAACCATTTTTGACCCAGGTACATCAAAATCAGTGCAAACAGGAAATTCGGTGTTGCCAGGCCAATGTATCCCATCACGGTGGCGGTATAGTCGCCAACAGAATACTGCCGCACTGCCGAATAAATGCCCAGGGGAACGGCAACGAGATAAGTGAACAGCAATGTGCAAAAAGCAAGGATCAGTGTGAGCGGGAGCCGCTCGGCGATGACGTCGGCGACAGGGCGATGGTATTCCCATGAAAATCCCAGATCCCCCCGGATCACGCCGCCGATCCATCTTAGATACTGGCGGTAAAAGGGTTGGTCAAGCCCCAGCCTGGCACGCATTACGTCCAGTTCCTCCTGGGTAATGATGACGCCACCCTGTGTCTTTTTACCGGCATAGGCATCAACATAATCTCCCGGCGGAAGCTGAATAAGGATAAAGGCGACAACGGATATCAAAGACAGGGTGACCAAGGTTGCAACGATTCGTCGTGTTAATAAATTAAGCAATCATCGTTTCTCCAATTAACGTTTTCATTGTCTGTTCTCTTTTGCGGAAGATTTGCCGGATCCGGATGAGTCGTAAAGACCCTGCCGGATCCGGTATCACTTTAGTACCTATTTATTGAAACCACATCATTTATTTTGTCATAAAAAACCTGGTCCTCCCCCGCGAAGCGGGATCTCCGATGGGCCTTGCCTGCCCCGCTTAGCGGGGGTCAGAGTTTTCCGGCTTTGCCTAAAAAATTGCTGCAAGAGTTTGAAGTGAACTAAAGTTTGAAGTGAGCTAAAGCCCGCCCTGGTGCGAATCGTTCATATATTGATCTGACTTATGAACCATTACAAACATGACTTTCTTAGTAGAGAGTATTGGTGATCGGTCTGGGCCAGGGTTAAGGAATTCTACCAATTATATAAAATCAGCGGCTTCCGACTCGTAGAGCCTACAGCTCGGAGAGAGCGAAGCGACTCCATAACTTTAGGCACTTTAGATCACTTTTAACTTGTCTGGCTTTCAGGGAAACAGCCCCTTCCAGGGGTAACCCAAAGCCTGGCCCTCTGGACCAGGATATTTACTCCATAGCCGGATTGAATATTTAAGCAATTCTAACGATTTTAATAAAAAAGACAGAGCGAAGCGATACCACAAATCTTCAATATTCAATCGTCAATATTCAATTCCGGCTTGTCCGGGTTAGGTTCATATCCCCAATGTCTTTACCCTAACGTTGCAAAAGCCGGAGAGCTTCAGAGTCAAGGCGTCTAAGGGTGAAGTCGTAGTGTTTTACTTCGAACCCTTAGCAACGCAGGATCTGAAGTTCTCCGGCTTTCCCGAAGGGTAAACAACATGGCAAAATAGACACCATCCTTTGAATTCACCAGAAGGGTATCCAAAAAATGGTGCTCTTGATATGATATCGGTTATAATAAAAAGCCATTATCTATCCTTTGCCAGGTTGTTTATGCAACTATAGGGTTTATTTAAAGTACCACTGGTTAGCCCGATAGGGATAGGAGTAGCCGTATCCATAAGTATTGATTGTCCACTTCGGTACATTGCCCAGTCTGTTTGAGACCACATTTATCAACGGCACGTTGCTCAGAGTACCGATGACGACCAGATTCTCCAGGTTGATCCGGATCATCTCTTTGCCGAGCTCCATATACCTTGGAGATCCGATTGTAAGGGTGACCCACTCATCGCCAATCTCCCAGAGGCGCTTCGCCCAATCCGGCGGTTCCTCACCGGTCTTACCACCGCTGGTCCTCCAGTCCAACCAGGGCATCCCCATAATCGGCATGAATGAAGAGTAGGGAGGAACAAAGTTCTCCGGCGATGCAAGCAGGAGCGGTTCATAGGGAGGCATCCATTCGCTCGTGATATCCAATGTGTTGGACTTCTGTTTATCACGCGTGAGCTGGGTGTTTACCTCCTTGAGAACAACATTGACACCGACCGACCGCCAGTAATCCGCGATAAGAGCGGGAAACTCGGATGACCAGACATATTGCAGGGTGTACTCCCACAAGACGGTCCACTTCTCGCCGTCGGAATCCAACCGGATGCCGTCTTTCCCCCGTTTTAAACCCATCTCGTCTAACAGTTCGTTGGCGCGTTTGGGGTCATACGCCGTCATAAATTTCTTGTCTGCCTCGGTCACAAACGCCACCATTTGAGGCAGGGCCTGTTCCGGTGTGCAAAGCCCGAGGAAAAGGGTCTCATTGACTTCATCACGATTAATGGCGAGCGACATGGCATAGCGGAAGCGAACATCGGCATAGATTTTTCTGAGCGCCGGATCCTTATCCGTCATATTAAAGATAAAGGTTGGACCCGCCATGCCGGGAGGGAGCTGCAGCGTATAATTTCCCTTCTTTTCATTCTCTTTCAGCGTCGGATAGATATCCAGGGGCATATTCTGGGATTTCTGATCCACGTTGCCGTTCATGATCTCAAGCGGCCACAGCTGTTTTTCGAGAAAGCGTTCATGATGGATATTAATATAAGGCAACTGGTTGCCGGCCGTATCTACCTTAAAATAATAGGGGTTGGCGATAAAGAGCCGGCGTTGGGTGCTGATTTTCGTCATGAGGTGGCTTTCAAGCGTGGGCACCTTCAGACCGTAAGGGCTGGCGACAATAGCGTCCTTCCATTTGTTCCAGTAGGTGCCGAATTGTTGCACCCAGTCGTCGAACCCGTTCTTTTTGGCCTCCTCATTGGCTTTGGGGTTGTACTTGATATGGTACTGCTTGAGAAAATGCTTTGGCGCAAAGGCATCGAAATAGGATCCATCGCCTCCGAGATAATAAAGCAATCCTGTAAACGGCTTATTGAACTTGAACTTGACGGTAACCTCATCGATTTTTTCGACACTCGCCCCCATGGAGCCCCACGGCGCCGGCGTGGCCTTGTGGATCTTTTTATTCAAAATGATGTCATCCATATAAAAGACCACATCATCGGCCGTGAAAGGGGAGCCGTCAGACCAACGATGACCCTTGCGCAAGGTGAAGGTTATCCCGGCATAGTCCTGGTCCCATTTCCATGATTTCGCCACGTTCGGTACGACTGTGCGGCAGTCATCATTGAAGCGGACGAGGTTGGCTTGCCGCCAGGCCATGATCTCAGAAGTTCCCGACTCGTAAGAGATGGCAATTCCCCGGAGTTTGCCGCCGTATTTGCCGATTTCATCATAGGGCATCACCACCAGCGGTTCTTCCGGCAGCCGTTTCTCCACCGCCGGCAGTTCGCCTTTTTTTACTTTTTCGGCAAACATCGGATTCTCTTTGAATGCCAGTTTTTTATCAATCTGTTTTTCATAGTCTTCCAGCTCGAGTTGCTGGGGAAACGCTGTCTTTATGCCTTTGGGATTTTCAACCGTAGGCCACTGGGCTGCTGTCGCCAGAGAACTGATTAGCAAAGATAGAACAAAAACCATGCACACGGTAAAAACAACGTTTATTACGGAATTTTCTTGACGTTTTTTTATTATGTTCATTCAACTCTTCTCCTTTTCTTTAAAACATTTAAAATTAAAGGAACCGTTTAGATTTGCATCACCTCCTTTTTCACAAGATCCACCGTCTTCTTCATGCTTGGCATCTTGGTGGTAAGAAGCGAGGACATGGCACACACGGTGGGCTTTATTTTGCTTGACTAAATTATGGGCTTCCAGGTGTTCAAGAGTATAGCTTCGTATTGATGTATAAAGCTGTATCCTTCGGGAGAATCGGTGGCAATACCAAATGACATGATGAAGTCGATATTCTGAAGAGCATCACAAAATCAGGTCCGATTCACCCTGTTTTTTGGATAATAATCGGCGTTCATATCCCGGTCCCTGAGTAGCATCCATCCGTAATCTTCCTCACAGCATGTTCAGGTGGAGATGTTCTTTTGTGTTAGCTCTTCGAATACGCTCAAACGTATTGAATTGGAAGCAATTTAACCGGTCGTGTAAGATCGGATAAATTTTCGGGTAGATATATAGCTGTTCAGTTCTGTAAAAACTGTACTGATGCCGATAAAAGGTTTTGCTCTAATCATAGATCAAAAAATACGATAAACTTAAAATAATTCATATTTTTAAACGTGTCAATGTATTTTTTTATAGAATTTTACGATATTCGAAATATCTTGGCATAATTTTATTGACACTCTCCGCTTCAAACGTATAATAGAAAAAAACCTTTGAGGAAAATCCCAATGAACCCCAAAAAATTTAAATTGGACGCTCTCGACAAAAAAATAATTATTGAACTCCAACACAATGGACGGATACCTTACAAGGATATTGCCAAGAAATTAAAAGTTTCCGATGGAACCATTCGCCTCCGAACCGAAAAAATGATTAAGAGTAATTTTCTCCGGATTACCGCTTCCATTGATCCATTTTATTTTGCAAACAGCATCACAGCGCTAATAGGGATCAATATCGCCAAAAGATCTCCTGCGGAGCTTATGCAAAAAATTTCAAATATGAGCGGCGTCAAATCGGTTTGCAATGCCACAGGAAGGTATGATCTATTTGTGGAAGTCTTTTTCGATTCAAGGGAAGCGTTAAAAAACTTTCTTGCTTCAGATCTCTCTCAAATGGATGCCATCACGTTTACGGAAACGTTTGTCTATTTAGATGCACTTAATAAATGGGTGGCTTTCCAGTAAGGCAATAATCCGATAAATCGGCCATTAATATCGAATGCCTCAATCAATCGATCGCTTTTCAAGCAGAATCTCAATCAATCGATGGCCTTGATCTATAAAAATACCGGAGGCACGGGCGTTGGATTCCCCCATCTCATATATGCCGACCGGATCGATTCCGTTGCCGCACATCAGGAACGGCACAGGCTCACTGGTGTGCGTGCGTAAGGTGACGGGGGTGGGATGATCAGGTAGAACCAAAATCCTCCACTTATCGTAGTGATTGAGGCCCTTGAGAATGGTCCCTAGCACTTCCCGGTCAATTCGTTCGATAGCCTCTATTTTAGCTTTCCAATCGCCACTGTGGCCCGCCTCATCAGGGGCTTCCACATGTATGCAGACAAAATCATGCTTTTCGAGCGCCTCGAGAGCGGCCCGGCCCTTGCCCCTGTAATTGGTGTCGAGGTATCCCGTGATGCCATCGACATCAACGAGATCCAACCCGAGAAATATCGCCAGGCTTTGCAAAAGCGGTACTGCACTGATGATGGCGCCTCTCATTCCAAACACATCTTTAAAAAGAGGCATTTGGGGCCGGATCCCCTGTCCCCAGAGCCATATTCTATTGGCGGGTTTTTTGCCCGCCTCCTTTCGCCGCACGTTAATCTCATGGTCCTTGAGAATCTTGCCCGACCGGTCCATCAAGTCAAGCAATCTATCTGCTCTTTCCCCGCTGGGAAGATATTTTTTAATAGATTGTCCGATGATGTCATGGGGCGGCGTGCACGTCATTTCCAGAAGGTCTCTGTCGGTGGTTACCATGAGATGACGGTATGATACTCCGGAGTAAAACCTGAATTCGTCAGAGCCTATCGCACTTTGCAGGTCTTCAACCAGGACGGCAGCCTCATCGCTGGATATATGTCCGGCGGCGAAATCGGCCATTTGACCATTGGCAATAGTAACAAAGTTCATCCGGTACGCTATCTGGCCCGGCTCCAGCTCAACGCCCATGGCCGGGGCTTCCAGGGGAGCCCGTCCGGTGTGGTACCTGGCCGGATCACAACCAAGTACCGACATGACGGCAACATCACTTCCCGGGGACATGCCGACAGGAACATTACGAACCAGCCCCACAAGGCCCCTTCCGGCAAGAGCGTCCATATGGGGCGTATCAGCCGCCTCAAGCGGTGTCAGCCCTCCGAGTTCCGCCAAGGGATCGTCTGCCATTCCATCGGGGATCAGCACAATATATTTCGTGTTCATACTCTTCCGCTTTTACAGTACTTATCGACATACACAAAACGTACGTGTTCAGGGGGTGCGCTCTCCCGCTTTACTCCGGCGTCTACGTGTCTGGTTATTTCAATGACTTAGCAGCGGTGGTATTCCTGCCCCCTCCGCGTTCTTCCGCGAAAAGCATGCGGAAGCCGCGGTCTCCCCCACTGCTAAGTCATTGAAATAACGAAGCCACTCCGCCAATATCGTTCACGGAAAAGCACACCCCCTGAACACGTACCACAAAACAATTGAGCGTTTATCGCTCAAAAGCCTATTCCTGTAGCAGCCGCCTTGCTTCTTCAACGACTACCGCTGCATTGGGCCCGTAAGAATCGGCCCCAATCTCATCAATAAAATTTTGGGTTACCGGGGCGCCCCCGGCCATGATCTTGACTTGACTCCTCAAACCGGCTTCCTCAATGGCCTTTATCGTCTCGCCCATCTTCGGCATGGTCGTGGTCAAAAGAGCCGACATTCCCACGATATCCGGTTGGTGCTCTTTGACAGCCTCAATAAAGGTTTCAGGCTTCACATCAATCCCCAAATCCACGACCTTGAATCCAGACCCTTCCAGCATCATACACACCAGGTTTTTGCCGATATCGTGAACATCGCCCTGGACGGTGCCGATGACAACCGTGCCGATGCCGTCCTGCTCACTTTGTGACAGCAAGGGCCTCAACAAATCCATGGCGTTGAGCATACACTTGGCTGACCCGAGCACCTCGGGGATAAACATATCACCCACTTTGAATCTTTGACCGACAACATCCATTCCGGGAAGAAGTCCTTTCCCGAGGATCTCCCCGGGAGCGCTGCCTGCATCAAGTGCTTTCTGGGTCAATGCTTTGACATTTTCGATATCTCCGGCAATTAATGCCTCGGAAATTTCCTGATATTCCTCTGCCATTTTTCCCTCCTTTTATTTATTACCGGCGGCTAATTTTATATCGTGATGATGTTGGGGCATCATTACGGCCAAATATTTATGTTGTCAATAATATTTTACATTAAATTTCTATTTATCATAGATTTTCCTATAAATTTCCCATTTTATAATAATTTTGTGGAATTTATTAATTGACACATCTAAAAGGGCATGATACATGCTTGGCAAAATTACTGTTCGCTAAAAAACGTGGTTATGGTTAGGCTGAAATAACATCGACAAATTTCTTTAAGTTCGAAAAGAGGGGCGGATGACAGAAGCAATGAAAGACATCGATGCTCTGGACAGAAAAATTATCCTTGAACTTCAGGAGGACGCCCGCAGACCTTATAAGGAGATTGCCGGAAAGCTTAACGTCTCTGAAGGTACTATCAAAAACCGGGTGACGCGCCTGATCAACCGGGGGGTTTTGAAATTAGAGGCTAGGGTCAACCCCTTTGCGCTTCCCAATCGAATTTCTGCAATTGTAGGGGTGAATCTCAAAGAACGAGATCATGAAAAAAAGATTGAAGATATTGAGAAAATTCCAGGGGTTACAAGCGCATGGAATGCCACCGGGCGTTTTGACCTTTTTTTTGAGATTATGGTCGATTCCATGAATTCCCTGAATGATATTCTATTCAGAAATGATCTAAAAAGGATCGGCGGTATATCGTACACGGAAACATTTATCACCCTGTATTCAAACACAAAGTTCTTTAAACTTTCATGAAGGAGGGGAAGATAAAATTAAATGGATAGTTATCAACGTCAGGGGTCGAAAAATAGGATTTTATCGAAAGAGCAGATCAATCAGGTTAACGAGTATGCCCTCAGAATGATGGAGGAAGTCGGTTGCAGTGTGAGCTGTAAAGAGGCTTTGGAGATCCTGGGACAGGCCGGGTGTGATGTCGGCAATCCGGAACGGGTGAAAATCTCTCGTAAGTTGGTGATGGAAGCCATCGAAGCAGCTCCCGGAGAGATTGAGGTTTTTGATCGTAACGGCGAACCAGCCATGGTGCTGAAGGAAGACGCGTGCTACTACGGTACCGGATCGGATTGCAACAAGACCATCGATCTTGAATCCGGAGAGCGAAGGCTTTGCATGAAGCAGGACGTTGCCGAACTGGCTCGATTTTGTGACGCACTACCGAATGTAGACTTCGTCATGTCTTTCGGCATTGCCAATGACGCGCCGGCGGGCAGCAATTTTGTCCATCAATATGAGGCAATGCTCACCAATACGGCAAAACCGACCATCGTTACCGGACATGGCAGAAACGACATGACGACCATGGTCGAAATGGCCGGCGCCGCCATCGGCGGTGTGGATAAGCTGCAGAAAAAACCCCCGTTGATTTTATACACCGAGCCGGTATCTCCAATGGTTCATACGGAGATGGGCGTGGGCAAAGGGCTGATATGCTGTGAATATGGAATTCCATTTATCTACATCGGCAGCCCCATGATGGGGGGGACCTCTCCGGCCACCATCGAAGGCACCCTGGTTCAGACCGTTGCGGAGTCTCTGGCAGGTCTTGTGATTTTTCAGAAAAAACAGGCCGGCGCCAAGTTTATCTTTGGCGGTGACGCAACCATCATGGATATGCGCACCAGTATCTTCAGTTACGGCTGTCCTGAGCTGAACATCCTGAATGCGGGTCTTGCGGACATGGCGCACTTTTACGGGCTGCCTTTTTTCTGCATCGCGGGATCCACGGATTCCAAGGTCCTGGATGCCCAGGCCGGTTTTGAGTTTGCCATGTCGATTTACAATGCCACGCTGAACGGATGCAATATCATTCATGACTGTGGGTATCTGGAGTTTGGGTCAACCTCCTCTTTTGAGTCCGTCCTTTTTTCCGATGAAATTATTGGCATCATCAAGCACATGCTCAAGCCGTTGAGCTTTAATGATGAGACCGTTCCCTTGCAGGTGATGGACAGTGTCGGGCCGGGGGGCAACTTCCTGATGGAAGACCATACCAGGGAAAATTTCAAGAAGTCTTTTTATTTCCCCCGGTTTTTTGACAGAAATAACTTTGAGGCCTGGGAAGAGAATGGCAGCAAAGACCTCCTGGCAACGCTGAATGAAAATGCAAAAAAGATCTTTGCGGAGTATCAACCCGAGAACGTTTCTGAAGAGGTCAAATCGAAAATCGAAGATGCCGTTGCAAAGCACAAACCGGATGTCAGTTAGTATTTTCAGATCCCATCAATATGCAGGTGAAAGTGATCTGTATTTTGTTCTGGAACAGCACGAAGATCTTAAATCCCATGAGCTTGTTGATATCATCACCCAAGTGAACAGCCTCAGAATCGGGTTGCTGTTTGATTTCGGCAACATGATCAATGCCAATGAAGAACCTCTGGCTGCGCTATATACCACGGCGCTCACATTGACCTGCAAAGCGGCAAGGGCATCCACGGGGACAATATTCCGAAAGATATGCAGGTTCAGCACTACATTGGGATTAAACCCGGAAAAAATGCTGTCCTGAAACCAAATTGAGATAAAGCAAGTAACCCTGGGAAGAAAGGAGGATCTGTCCGTCATATCGAGTTCGGATGACTCTATCACGCCGTCTTCCTTTACACGGTTCGGACAGCGCTTCAAGTCTTTCTGCAAACCCAAAGAAAGGAGATCTATTATGAAGTCATTTTCAAAAAACTTGTTCAAATTACTGGTTTTGGCTGTTTTTTGTACAGCCCTGATGGCTGGCGGCGAGGTTCTGGCACTTGAAAGAGGGGGTACGCTTTCACTTTGTATCGCTTCATCCGTCAAAACACTCGATCCTCATAAAGTTGTCGGCGATGAATCCTACCATGCCACCTTCCACATCTTCAGCACACTGACTCGCATCGGGTCTGATTTAACCGCCAAACCGGAATTGGCGGAATCGTGGGAGCATGCCGACAATGCCATGACCTGGACATTCCATCTCAATCAGAAAGCAAAATTTCACAATGGCCGGCCGGTAACGGCCAATGACGTCAAGTTCAGCCTGGATCGTGTGCTCGATCCCAAACAGTGCCCCCGAGGTTATTCCAAAATCGGTCCCATAAAAGAGGTCATTGTCAAGGATACCCATACGGTTGTTATCAAGCTTAAAAAACCGTATCTGGATCTTCCGGTGGATTTGGGCAGTGTTTTCCCTCGCATTATTGCCAAAGAGAATCTCAAGGACATCAACACCAAACCCATCGGTTCCGGACCTTTTAAGCTCAAAAAATGGCAGATGGGCGGCGTCACCACTCTGGTAAAAAATGAAGACTACTTTCTCATGGGCGAGGACGGCAACCCCCTGCCTTATGTCGATGAATTTCGAATCGTGCCCATCAAGGAAAATTCATCGCAACTGGCCGCGATTCAGAGCGGTTCGGTCGATATCATGTATCGTATGAGCTATGATTTGATTCCGACGGCTAAAAAAACAGATGATGTCGTTGTGATCGGCGGTCCCACCCTGGGCTACCAGCCGCTGGTTTTAAACCTTGACCCTGTAATCGCCAAAGGAGAGGATCCGGAAAAGCAGAGAATTTTCCGCAACCCGAAAGTACGCGAGGCCTTTTCTTACATCATTAACAGAAAAGCAATGGTGAATATCGCTCTGGGTGGGCTGGGAACCATTGGCAACGATCAGCCGATTCCGGCTTTTCATGCTTATGCCAACAAAAACATAAAACCCAAAAAACAGGATATTGCGCTTGCCAAAAAGCTTTTAGCCGAAGCCGGCGTCAAACCCGGAACCCACTTTAAACTATACACCAGCGCCGGCAGAGCGGGTATGTCCGAAATGGCCGTCGCTTTTCAGCAGATGGGGAAAAAGGCCGGTATCGTGATTGATGTTGAAATGATCGACATCTCCCGCTACTGGACCGATTACGAGTTTAAAGCGCCTTTCATCACCAGCAACTGGGGCGGCCGTGCGACTATTAATGCCTCCCTGAAACCGTATTATTATACGGGCGGCAGCTCCAACGAAGCCCATTACAGCAACCCGGCGCTTGACAAAATTTTGGACGAAGCGGAAAGCGAAAGCGATTTTGAGAAGAGAAAAGCCCTTTATGGACAAGTTCAACAGATCATCAGTGATGCATGTGTCAACATCATTCCCTATTACAAAAACTTCTACTCGGCGGCAACCCCGAAGGTTCAGGGACTGGAGGTGCATCCAATAACTTATTTGTATGTGGACCACATCTGGAAAAAGAAATAGGATTTCCAATCTAAAACAAAAGAAGGGGCGCGGCGAGTGAGCGGGTTGCAAAATGCTCGCTCGCCCCATCAATAACTGCCATCCGCACCACTTGCTTTCGTGGGCCCCCTTCGTTTCCTTATTCAGATAGGACATACATTATGAAAGATTTTATTCCTTTCTTCATAAAAAGGCTAGGGGCTACCGCAATCCTGCTTGTGATTATCTCAATGATCATTTTCGGTGTTTGCCAGCTGATGCCGGGGGATGCCGTCGATATCATGTTAGGGGGTATTGCTCTGCAGTCTTTGGGAGAGACTACCATTGAAGAACTGCGCAAGGAACTGGGACTGAACCTGCCCTTTTATCACCAATACTACAACTGGGCCGTCGGGGTACTTCATGGCGATCTGGGCACGTCCTATATTATGAAAGCGCCCATCGCGCCGCTGGTTGTCAGCCGCCTGAAGACTTCCTTGTTGTTGGCGGTACCGGCTTCATTAATGATGATTATTTTTGGTCTTGCACTGGGGATATTCTCGGCCGTGAAAGAGAAAACCTGGATAGACCAGGGAATTTCTTTTGTCAGCCTTTCCATGCTCTCTGTGCCGTCATTTCTAACCGGCACATTATTTATCTATATTTTTTCGGTAAAATTGGGCTGGATCCCGGCGGCTTACAACGCCCTGGATATTGAGGGCATGAGTATGTTTAAAATGCTGGGCTCCTATTTCGGCATTTTATTATTTCCAAGTTTGACCCTGGCGTTTGAGTCGATTGCCTACGTAAACCGTCAGACCCGGGCGTCAATGATCGAGGAACTCAAGACAAATTATGTGCGCACGGCGGTATTAAAAGGCGTTCCGCCAAGATATGTGGTATTGCACCATGCCTTGCGCAACGGTCTTTTGCCGGCCATTACGGTTATCGCCTTTAATGTCGGGCAAATCATTGCCGGCACGGTCATTATTGAAGTGGTATTTTCTTATCCCGGCATCGGCAATTTAATGATCATGGCCATCAAATTTCGGGATGTGCCCCTGATACTGGCAACGATGATCGTTATTTCATCAGCGTATGTTTTAGCAAACCTTGTTGCCGACATTTTGTACACCCAATTGAATCCACGCATTAAGTATGCATAATACCCGATAAGAGGTATACACATGTCAAACGATTTTTCAATCCAATCCGGTTTCAAGAAAATTATCACCGGCTTTCTTAAGAAAAACATCACTACCAATTTAATCATCGGCGGGGTGATTTTATTAAGTTTTGTCTTTGTCGGTATATTTGCACCTTACATTACGCCTTATGATGCTGCAGAAATGCATTATGAAAATTTGAAGGAGATGCCTTCCGGGTCATTTCTTTTAGGTACGGATCGTTATGGGCGGGATATCCTGAGCCGGGTAATCCTGGGGACCCGAACCACGCTGCTCATCGCATCAACCAGTACGCTGCTGGCTCTGGTCCTGGGCATTATTTTTGGAGCGACGAGTGCCTTTTTCGGTGGATGGGTCGATAATATCATGATGCGGGTCAACGATATTTTCATGTCCTTCCCCACCCTGATTTTTGCCATGCTGGTCATCGGCGTTCTGGGACCCAGTATGATCAACGGCATCATTGCCATCGGCATCATCTATGCCCCGCGGGTAACGCGGGTGGTGAGGGCGCAAGCCCTCAACATCGTCCATCTGGAATATATTGATGCAGCCAAGGTTAGCGGAGAGTCCTCCCTTTATATCATCTTCAAGGAAATGCTGCCCAATCTCTGGCCCACCATTATTGTGGAAGGGTCCATCCGCCTGGGGTATGCCATCCTTCTAACCGCCAGTCTGGGGTATATCGGCCTGGGGCCGCCGCCGCCAACGCCGGATTGGGGCCTCATGGCCTACAGTGAACGAGGCTATATGTTTGAAACCCCCTGGCCGGTCTTTGCCCCCTGCATCGCCATCGTTATCGCCGTGATCGGTGTCAATCTTTTCGGGGAAGGCCTTAAGGATATCCTGCTTGCCAAGGGATCCCGATTAAAGGAGGCCAAGATATGACAGGCAATCATTCTGCAAGCTCCAATTCAGACGTTTCTACGAAACCGACGGTGTTATCTGTCCGTAACGTAGACATTAACTATTACAGCGGAAGCGTAAAATTTCCGGCCATACGCAACGCATCATTTCATATCCGGTCCGGTGAAGCTTTCGGCCTGGTGGGAGAATCCGGAAGCGGAAAAAGTACGCTGGCTTATGCCGTCATGCAATATCTCGCCAGCAATGGTAAAATTGCCGGCGGTGAAATTGCGTTCAGCGGAACCAATCTCATGAAGTTGAGCAGCACGGAATTGCTGGGCCTTCGGGGCCTGAAAATTTCCATGGTGCCCCAGGACCCTCTCACAAGCCTCAATCCGAGCCACAGGGTCGGAAATCAGGTGTCGGAAATACTGAAAATTCATTACAAACTGGGTAACAAAGAAGCCCACAAAAAAGCGGTTGAGATGCTCGGTCAGGTCCACCTGCCCGCGCCTGAACTGACCGCCCTCAAATACCCCCATCAAATCAGCGGCGGACAGCAGCAGCGGGTATTGATCGCCATGGCGTTTTGCACCAACCCCGAACTGCTGATCATGGATGAGCCCACAACGGGCCTTGACGTGACCACCCAGGCGCGCATCCTCGATTTGATCCGCGAAATGAAAATAAAGCACAAAACGGCCATATTCTATATTACCCATGACCTGGGGGTCGTGAAAAATTTGTGTGATCGTGTGGCCATCATCTATGCCGGTGAAATTGTTGAAGAGGGGGATGTGGCGTCTATTTTCAGCAGCCCTGCCCATCCCTATACGCGGGGGCTTTTATCTTGCATACCCAAGACTTACACCCATAAGACCGAGAAAAGACTGGATGCCATTGAAGGATTTATTCCCAACCTGGCCGAATTGAAACCTTCCTGCATTTTTTCGCCGCGCTGTAAATTTGTCCAGGAACAATGTCGCCGGCGAGCACCTCCTTTCATGGAAATCGGACCGGAACGAAGATCCAAGTGCTATTTCACCGAATTTAAAGAACAGGTCGTTGATGACGATTTTGAGGATTTACGTACAAGCAGCCCCAGTAAAAGGATTCTGGTAACGGTCGATCACCTCAAAAAGGTTTATCCAACCAAAAGAGGAGACCTCCGGGCGGTTGATGATACAAGTTTTGAATGTAAAAGGGGAGAAATCCTGGGTATCGTGGGCGAAAGCGGCTGCGGCAAAACCACCATGGCAAGATGTATCGTGGGCCTTGAAGACACAAGCGCCGGCTGGATAACATTCGATGACCAGGATATCGGGGTGGTTCGCAAACGAAGCAAAGAAACGCGCCGCAAGATCCAGATGGTTTTTCAAAATCCCGACGCCACCTTAAATCCTCAAAAGACCGTTGAAGAAATAATAACGCGACCGCTGGCCCTCTATAACCGGGTTCCCAAAGCCAGGCGACGCCAAAGAGCCATTGAACTGCTTGAATCGGTTAATTTGACTGAACTCTATCTGTCGCGCTACCCGCATGAGATTTCCGGCGGAGAGAAACAGCGGGTGGGCATTGCCAGGGCTTTTGCCACGGAACCGGAACTCATTATTCTGGATGAACCCATTTCGAGCCTGGATGTCTCTGTTCAGGCCGCGATTCTTAATCTGCTGATTGATCTTCAGAAAAAATACAATATCGCCTATATATTTATCGGCCACAACTTAAGTGTTATACGCCATCTCTGCAATCGGATCATGGTGGTTTATGTGGGCAGAATTTGCGAAATCGGAACCCCTGATGAATTGTTTGAACCTCCTTATCATCCGTATACGGAAGCCCTGCTGTCGGCCATACCGGTAGTGGAACCTGGTATCGACCAGAGAGAGATTCGACTGGAAGGGGTAATGCCCAACGCCATAGACCCCATGCCGGGTTGTGCCTTCCACACTCGATGTCCGAGGAAAATCGGCGATGTTTGTGTTCAGAGCGCTCCGGCCGAAGTTGAAGTAAAACCGGGCCACCACATCGCCTGCCATATTCCGATAGATGAACTTGCGGCCGTGAATCCGGTATTTAAATACGGGACCCGATATGTTTTCTGATGCTTCTTTCAGGCATAAATTGATTCCCAAAGCCACCTAATCCCGGGTGCATGGCGGTGGGACATGCGTTTGTTCATAGCTCCAACTATAAGAGACAAAAGGAGAAATAATGTTTTGTGTTGTGGATGACTTCAGCACGGAATTCATCAGGGCGGTTCAAGCGGGCGAGATTCAACCCCGACTACAAGTGATGCCTTTTGATGTAAATAAAGTCTAAAAACAGATGTGACAACAGTCCGGCGCCTAAAAATGCCAGCGGTCTGTAAAAGAATAGGGCAATCATTGAAAACAGTATAACTGTTTTCCAGTTTTTATGTAGAAAATGTGCCTTGAAGGGATTTCGTTTAGGATCAAAAACCGGTTTTGAAAACAGGTGGTCTAAATCAATTAAACCCGCTGAATATAGTGCGATTAAATCAAAATATCGAAACTTGATAAAATCAAAATAATTTAAGCCAAAATAAATGATGGTATCAAAAAAGCTATGAGTAGGTGTTAACATACTTTAAGGACACCCATGAGCGTCGGCAACGCGATGTTGCATGTGTTCATAGAATCTGAAAGAAAAAAAAGATCCGTGTCGAGGCGTTGCAATCAGGTAGTCGAAGCCAGAAAGTTTCCGCAATCATAATCAACAATCTATAGGTGTTCAATATATTCTCTTTCGAAATGCACCTTTCCCCCCTGAGTAAATATCCGCACCAGGTGCACGAGCGGATCATCCGTGTCCCAATTTTCATAATACAAAAACATATTGTCGTCGTTGATATGGAGGGAAGACGACAGAGAACCGCACATAAATTGGGTAAATGCATGCCCGTGATACAGATCAACGGATCGCCTCACCTCTAGTTCGTGGGTATGGCCGCAAAAGACGTTTTCGATTTTGTGCTTCCTTACAAAATCAGTTACGCGTAAGGAATTTTTGAGTGGCTCTGCATCGGTGCCCAAAATGGAATGATGGATCAGTAGCAGCGACACGTCATATTCCATCTGATCGATTTTGTCTGAAATGGCATGTAAGATTTCCTCTTCAGCAAACCCCACATCGGTGTAAAGCTCATTGGAATCGATGCCGATAATCAATACGGATTTTCCATTGACAGGAATGACTTTTAAAAAATTTAAATCAGTGAAATTGTCACTGACCCTGGTTATCTCCCGATTCAAAAAAAGGTTTTTCTTGGTGGTTTGCGCCATTTCAGATGGGTAGATGATCTCCGGATCGAAAATATATTTCAGGAATAGTTCATGCGAGCGCATATTTCTTTTGTCGTGATTCCCCATGATGGAGATAACATTCTTGCACTCGATAGCTTTTAAAAAGCGTCCTGCTTCTTCATACTCATCTTCCATGCCATCTGTCGTATTGTCCCCAGTGTTGATCACAATATCGGCATCGTATGAGTTAATCTTCTTCAGAAGAATATTATCGTCTCCCTCCCAGTGACGGGGACCGAAATGAAGATCAGAGATATGTAAAATGTTCACGCCGTGACTCCACTTGGTTTTTAATGAATTTGGCGACGCATTTATTACATATCACGGAACATGTCAATAAAAATAAGACACGCGTGTTAATAAATTATTACCTGAATTTTGCACGAAAATCTCTTTTCTGTTAGCGGCTCATTCCGCATTTGCAATCTAAATTCACTTCCGATTTGATGTATTCAGGAAGTATTTAGTACAAGTATTATTTTGTCTATCTCTTGAATATTTAACATAATTTTAACCGTGCAAGTGTCATATCCTGTTGAGGCATTGATTCTTCTGGTCTCAGCAGAGTTTGCTTTAAATCCTTTACTGAAGCGCTTTTTCTTGCTATACTTTTTTCGTTGTTTTACCATCTGGGTACCTCCTGTTTTTTTGGTTTGTTTTTGCCAAACTCCATTATAACAGGATTCCCAGATGGTTTCTCTACTTTTTAGCTAATATGCGTGCAAAATTCAGGTATTATATTGAAATTTGGGGTTAAGGGCTCGCGAATAAATAAATCAACATTTAACAGGGCCAACTATCTCATAAAGACAATGATATCTGCCCGAAGAAAACGTATTCAATGAATAGCACGACTACATTTAACAATAATTACATAATGAGAACATTGGCCTTGACAAAGCGTTTTATATGGGCTAATAGTATCATTATGAATAAGACAAAGTACTTTCTTCAAGACTTAAGAGACTTCTTTGATGCCAACAAAATCGCCACTCTTGATCAGCTCAAGGCAGTAATCGGAAATCCGGCTCGTTGTACGCTGTTTCGAAAATTGGCACAACTGGAGTATCTGAGCAGCTATTCGCATCGAGGAAAATTCTATACTCTCCGGTCCATTGCGCGATTTACCGAACTTGGGCTTTGGTCTTACCGATCGGTTTGGTTTTCGCGCTTCGGTAATTTGCTTAAAACTGCCGAGACCCTTGTTACACAGTCTGAGACCGGCTATAGTGCCGCCGAACTCAAAGATATTTTGCACGTCAAAACCAAACATGCGTTGACCCAATTGGTACGTTGCAACCTGCTTCAGCGAAAAAAAATCGATTCGGTCTACGTCTACCTATCTGTTGAAAATACTGTTGCCCATAAACAAGAAACGGCTCGTAAACTTCGTTTAAAGAAGTCCTTCGCATCCGTTATCGTTACCAACCCCGACCTGGCTGCAGAAGAAGCCAAAGCCATAGTCGTTCTTTTTTGCAGCATGCTTGATGAAAGGCAACGCAGGCTATACGCCGGGCTTGAATCGTTAAAACTGGGCCACGGTGGTGATACCTACATCGCTTCGCTGCTTGGCATGGATCCTCATACCGTAGCACGTGGGCGACAGGAATTGATCAGCGGGGATTTGAGTCCCAAAAGAGTCCGGGCAAAAGGAGGCGGTCGAATTTTGCAGGAAAAAAAACGCCCGACATCCTAGACTCGATCGCTGTCATTATGGAACATGAAACTGCCGGTGATCCGGTTAGCGGATGCAAGTGGACTCGCAAGACCACTGCTAAAATCGCCCAACAATTGAAACGCGCAGGCATTCGGGTATCAGCCAAAACAGTAGGCCGATTGCTAAAACAAATGAACTTTTCTCTACGATTGAACCTTAAATGCCTTGAATCCGGGCAGAGTAAACCGCCCGATCCCCGGCAGCGAGATCTGCAGTTTCGCTATATTCGCAGCCAGATACGCAGCTATAAAGCCAACACAATGCCTGTGATCAGCGTTGATACCAAAAGCCGTGAACTGATAGGGCCGTTCCATAACGCCGGACGCAAATGGAGCCAAGAACCGGTACAGGTCTTGGATCATGATTTTCCCTCTGACTCGAAAGGTACTGCAATCCCCTATGGGATCTATGACATTACGCGAAATGAGGGCTATGTATGCGTAGGCACCAGCCGGGACACTTCTGAGTTTGCCGTAGATTCTATTCGTACATGGTGGCAAAAAGCCGGTTCTCGCTACTACCCTGATGCTGATCGATTGCTCGTTCTTGCCGATTGCGGCGGAAGCAATGGCTACAGAATCCGTCTTTGGAAACAGCAGTTACAGATTGCTTTTTGCAACCGTTTCGGTCTTCAGGTCAAGGTATGTCATTATCCTCCCGGCTCTTCCAAGTGGAATCCCATTGAACATCGTATGTTTTCCTTCATTAGCAGCAACTGGGCCGGTCAACCTTTATTGGACTATGAAACTGTCTTGAAGTTCATTCGCACGACTAAAACCTCCACCGGACTGAAAATTCGTGCTTTTCTCAACAAAAAGCAATACTTCAAGGGAATAAGAATTTCTGATCGACAAATGAAAGAAATTACGGTGAAACGATATACCTCAAGGCCAAATTGGAACTACTCAATTTGTCCATCAAAAATGTGGAGTTATTTTTACGCGAGCCCTAAGTAAGGGTGTTAAAACAATTTAAGAATAAGTATAAGAAATCAGTTGCTTAAGCATGAGAAAGCCTCTATAATCTGGTAAAATCCCAAGCAAGAAAATTACCAAAAGGAGACTTTCCCATGCATCACAAAGCTATCAAAGCTGAGATTAGAAAACAACTGAAAACTCGGTATCCCCACTGGCAGAATTTGACAAAAAAAGAAAAGAAAGCCATCGCTAAAAAGGTTTTAGATGAAGCTGTTTATAATTATGATTTTAAACAGGATGTTACAACTCCTATTGAAGTATTGCTTGGAATCGAGTCCCAATTACCGACGGCTGCCATTATGAATTTAGATGAAATGGGGCGATTTATTGAGGGCTGCCAAAACAGTGTTCTCTTCAAATTGAACCGAAAAAGTCGCCACCCTTTGCACATCAGGGACGAAGAGCTCAGATTCATCGATGATATCCTGGACGATCAAATCATAAATAAGCTGTTATCCTACGATGGCTATAGCCCTGCTATGAGGGATCTTTACCCGAGCAATTTCTTGCGTGCCGAATTGCTCAAAGCCGTCAAGCACCCGGAGATCAGCTATCGTAAATTCTGCGGTGATGATAACGACTATGAAGGGCACAAAGCGTACAACCCTTACATAGGGATGGATAATAAGCAGAATCGGGCTTTTATAGGGTTGCCACTTAACCGTAAGCAGATGCTCAGCCACGTTCAGATGTGTCAATTCAGAGCAAGTTTAACATTCTCACAACTGGTTAATTTAATGGTATATATTCTTTATCATCTCAAAGAGCGTGGGGTTTTGGATGAAGGTTTTGTGCATTGCGTCGACTCGACTGAATTGCCCGTAGATCGTCAACAACTGTTAGCGGTATTAAAAATCAAAGGAAAGAAGATACGCATTTACGATGATATTGACTGTGATTGTGGGACACGTCGGAAAAAACGAGACAAGTCCGTTTATGTCGTGGGCTACCGAATGCACACCCTTACGGCAATCAACCCAAAGACCGGGCATAGTCTTCCGCTGATTTCTCTGTTGGCGCCAGCCAATCACCATGACAGCTATTTTCTTTCACCTTTGGTGCGATTAGGTAAAGCGATCGGTTTGGATTTAAAACTGATCACGGCCGATGAAGCCTATCATGATACGGATGGCTCCTTTTTTAAGGAAAGCGGTGTTCATTTGGTTAAACCGCCGAGTTCAATAGTTTCTCTTCCTGCAAATGTTGATCGAAGCACTTTACAGGTAATGTTTGACGATCTTTGTGATATTCCGATGAAGTACATCGGGATAGAAGAGCAAGGCCATGAATTTAAATGTGGTGCTCAACCCGGTCAATGCCTTCGTTCTGAGCTTTGTCCCCAATTTCGTCATATTGATTTTGACAACGGTTATTTTCAGCGCATTCTTTATGGTAGTGATGCCGTATCAAAGGCTTTGGATATTCGGAAAAATGGCGAACGACCTTTCAATTTGCTCAAGAAGCGTGAAGGACTTGAGCAGGTTCGCGTAAGAAGTCAACATGGTATAGTGGCCCGGAGCACATTTACTACAATGGCTACATTATTATTAGAGTTAGCGGGGACACGAAAAACAAAGAAAGCAAACCAGAAACAGATGAAGCTGCCGTTAGCAGCATGATTTTTTCATGATTGTCCCGGTAATTGAGAAGTAGTTGTATTAATCTTATTCGGTGACAATTTAAGCAAATCATAAGTGAAGCTGGCTTGTAGTGGTTGCGCAAACCAAATACTCAGTTATAAAATGAACCGCCCCCACAGGGGATTTAAAGGGTTAAAAAAAGACGACTGAGAACAAAAAGGTAAGCGAAAACATATAAGCCCCAAAAACCAGATCGATTTTAAACTAGAAATCGGTTTTTAGACCGATAAAACTACGCGGCGCGGCTAACTTTTTAACAGGTTTTATTATATTAAAATTTGGGGTTAAGTACGTTTTCTGAGGTGAATTATGAATATTTTACATCTATCCGACCTGCATTTCGGCCCGCGACACTGGGATGGCGATAATGAAATTTTGCTTGAAAAAATCAATTCTTACCCTGCAGACGTTGTCATCGACACCGGCGACACCACCACCGACGGCCGTGAATGCGAATATGCCGAAGTCCGAAGATTTTTAGATAATATAAATTGTGAGCATTTTGTGGCCGTCATTGGGAACCATGACAAAAGAAACTTGACTGGACATGAACTCTTCAAAGAGTATGTTTACAATCCACAGGTGATTTTTCCCTCCAGCAATCGGCAAACCCAAAAGCAGCAACTTTTTCTGGATCGGAAAATAACCAAGCTGAAAGAAAATTTTACCGATGTTAATTTTTTAGAGATCCTGACGATTGACGGGAAAAGGGTTCTGTTTATCGGTATTGATAACACTCTTGTGTTTAATGATTGCGGATTTGTTGAAGAGAGTATCCTGTGTGCTATCGAAGAAAAACTGCGCGGAATGACTTACGACCTGGCGCTGCTGCTCACCCATTATCCGCTTCTGGGAACGAATATGGAGCTTTTGATGAATTCCCGCAGATTAATCGATTTCGTGAATTCACAGAAAATTGAATTCGTTTTTTGTGGACATGATCACTATTTAAGACTTGAAAACACATACGATCTATATGCCAATCATCGATTTTACCATTTTATGTGTGGTACGACATCGAGTGCTAATACATGCGGGGATGATAATATTTTTCTATATTATGAAAACATAGGAGATGAGGATTTTCATCTATATGTAATCCGGCTTTTACACAAAAATGGCCGTCTGGAGTTTAAAGAGGAAAAAATAAGGTAAGGGATAATATACAATCAGGTCACAAGATCGTATGCCATATCCCGGTAGAGGAGCTTGCGGCCGTGAATCCGGTATTTAAATTCGGGACCCGATATGTTTTCTGATGCTTCTTTCAGGCATAAACTGATTCCCAAAGCTACCCAATTCCTGGTGCATGGCGGTGGGACATGCGTTTGTTCATAGCTCCAATTATAAGAGACAAAAGGAGAAATCATGTTTTGTGTTGTGGGTGAACGGATCAATACATCGCGAAAAAAAGTACAGGAAGCGGTTGCTGAAAGAGATGCGGCGTATATTCAAGAGGACGTAAAAAAACAGCAGGTGGCTGGAGCCGATTTTATCGACGTCAATGCAGGGGCACGCATTGGTCATGAAATGGAGGACATGAAATGGCTCCTGGATGTCATTCAGGAAACCGTTACGGTGCCGCTGTGCCTTGACAGCCCCGATCCGAAGGTACTGGAAATGGCGTATCCGATGGTTAAAGAAAAACCCATGATTAATTCCATCAGCCTGGAAAAGGAGCGGTATGCCGCCATGGCCCCTTTTCTAAAGGGAAAAGAGTGTAAAGTCATTGCCCTTTGCATGGATGATTCCGGAATGCCGGAAAGTGCCCGGGACACTGTTGACCGGGCTGAAAAACTTGTCCGGAAACTTGAGGACCTCGGGGTAAAGCGCGATGCCATCTTTGTGGATCCTCTGGTTCAACCCGTGGGCACGGACACATTAAAAGCTGTAATGGTTATAGAAGCGGTAAAGGGCATCAGAAAGAAGCTCCCGGGCGTACACATCACCGGCGGGCTTTCCAATATTTCCTTTGGATTGCCCCAACGCAAAATCATCAATCGAACTTTTGTCTGTCTGATGATGGGTGCGGGTATGGATTCCGCCATTATTGATCCGCTGGATCAGGCAATGATGGCCACCATCAAAACTACCCAAATGCTTATAGGAAAAGATGACTTCTGCACAGAATACCTCAAAGCGGTCCGGGCAGGTGAAATTCAAGCCTGAAAGTATATCTGTCCGGATTAGTCCCCACATTTTAAAGTTATCTCCCGGGGAAGTTGCCCGCTATGCAGGAGGGAGTCAGTACAAGATGGACCGCAAAATGGAAACGCTGACTGCTACCCTGCTCAAAAGCACGGAACGTCTGGTGAATCCTGCTTTCGTCTATGCGATTTGTCCCATTAAAGGCGTTGATTCCGAAAGGGGAGCCAGACTTCAAAATGGCACTTTTTTAAAGTTACCCCCGGAGGAACAGGACCCAGACATAGTGCATCTCGTAACTTCGGTATGCACCCTGGGGCCTGACCTGGAAGTAAAAGTGAGCCAATTAATATCGCAGGGAAATGCTCTCCAAGCGACGCTTATGGATGCTGCCGGCGTGGCGCTATTGGAATCACTGGCCCAGAAAGCCTATGAACACCTCCGGCAGGAAGCTGGCAAATTAGGGCTTCATGCAGGATGTCGTTTTGGTCCGGGCTATGGAATTATGCCGCTGGATACCCAGCACTGTCTCTTTGAACTTATAGATGCAACTGTCATAGGTGTTCAAATCAATGAAAGCGGGGTAATGTTTCCAATGAAATCTCTTTCCTTTTGGGTGAGATGGACTCACAGTCGCAGGCCAAACGATAGGAACCGACACAAATGCCTGGCATGTGATTTGAAAGGCTGTGCTTTCAGAGTGACCCTCATCAGAAGGTAAAGGACAAAATCGGGTTAAGAGATAAGAAAAGACTGACCATTATATGCTATTTTTGCGCAAAATAAAATGGGTAGCAATTTGATCGATGGATACTGAAAACCATGAGATTTGCTTACTACCCGGGGGGCAGCTCCTTCAGGCTGTTCAAGGGCAAACACTTTTAGAGGTTTTCATTGGAGCCGGGATTTTTCTGCGCTCTGATTGCGGGGGCAAAGGGCTCTGTGGCAAATGCCTGGTTAAAATCCATGATTCAATTCAAGCTGAAGCTTTGTCTTCTGACGAAACCGAAATAAAAACTTTAGGAGAAAAATCCCTAAAGTCCGGCTTTCGTTTGGTGAGCTGGCTGACGAGGTAGCAGTATTGGTTTATCGGGTGACCGCAGGGTTTCCGAGAGAAGAGTTGTATGGTCTAACTTCTCAAATGCGGCGAGCAGCGGTTTCGGTTCCTTCTAACATCGTTGAAGGTTGCGCTCGTGACAGTCAGGCAGATTATTTTGTAGGTGAGTAGACTGAAGACTGTTAGATCACTTCAGCCTTCGGTCTTCAGCCTAATGACCTGTTAATCAGCTAAGTTTGTCGAAGCGTTTGGGGTTCTTGCGCAACCAGGATTCATCTCTGCTTGAAGCAAAGATTGTCGAAACAGAGAAGGTCTTGAATGGTTTAATTCGAGCGTTGCGAGATGATTGATATACTTCAGCCTTCAGTCTTCAACCTAAATACCTGAGTAGTTACCACTATTCAAGCTTTAACAACATTCACATACTATTGAAAGGGAAGTTATCCATGTTTCATTCTCACTCGATTCGATTAAGAACAAATCATTCCGGATTTATACTCTCAGTTTTTATAAAAATCGCTACCATTGCTGGTATATTGTTCTCAATTTTATCAGGGGTTGCGACAGCTGATAATAAATCCCCGCAGGCGGAGATGCTTTTTCAGCAAAAGAAGATGCTCGTTGATTTTGATGAGATGGTTCAACATCGTACGATCCGAGCTCTGGTGGTCAACAGCAAAACGTTTTTCTTCTTAGATCGAGGGCGGCAGTACGGTCTATCCTACGAGGCGTTAATAGAATTTGAGAAATTTATCAACAAAAAGTTGAAGACCAAAACACTGAAAGTCCAGGTTGTATTCATCCCTGTCAGGCGTGACGAACTCATACCTTCTCTGCTTAATGGCATTGGGGATATCGCAGTCGCCAACTTGACCATTACAACTGAACGTCAGAAACAGGTGGACTTTTCTAATCCTTTTTTGAAGGGTGTGAAGGAACTGCTCGTTACCGGGCCGGCAGCACCTCCGATAAATAGTATCGACGATCTGGCGGGTAAGGAAATTCACGTTCGCAGGTCGAGCAGCTATTACGAAAGTCTGATTCAGTTGAATACGTCTTTTAAAAAAACCAAAAAATCTCAGATGAAATTGGTTCTTGCCGATGAAACGTTTGAGGATGAAGATTTACTGGAAATGGTTAACGCCGGTCTTATCCCGATGATTGTGATGGACAGTCACAAGGCTCAATTTTGGGAACAGATCTTCGATAATATAACAACTCACCAGGACATTGCCGTGAGAGCCGGTGGTGAGATCGCATGGGCCTTTCGCAAGAACAGCCCAAAACTCAAGGCTGTGGTCGACGATTTTGTAAAAGGCCACAGAAAGGGGACAATGCTGGGGAATGTTCTGTTCAAACGATACTTGCAAAATACTAAATACGTAAAAAACTCCGTGTCCGAAAAGGAACTCGAAAAATATAACTCAATGGTTCAACTTTTCAAAAAATACGCCGGTGAATATAGCTTCAATTACTTGATGATAAGCGCCCAAGCCTATCAGGAGTCTGGTCTTGACCAAAGCAAACGCAGTCATGCGGGTGCTGTCGGTGTTATGCAGGTGCTGCCGACCACGGCGGCAGATCGTAATGTCAACATTGTCGATATTGAGAAGTTGGAAAATAACATACACGCCGGCACGAAATACCTGAGGTTTATTGTCGACCGGTACTACAAAGACGAACCGATGGATGATGTCAACAAGCTACTCTTTGCCTTTGCGTCCTATAACGCCGGTCCGGCCAGGGTAAAAAAGCTTCGCAAAAAAGCCGCTGCTATGGGACTTGACCCGAACGTGTGGTTTCGCAACGTAGAGATCGTAGCTGCAAAATCAATCGGCAGAGAAACCGTTCAATACGTCAGCAACATCTACAAATATTATATTACCTATCAAATGATTTTTAAAGAATAAGGGGTTAGCAAAACACAGCTAACCCCTTTTTCTTTGGTTTTTCTTAGTAGAGAGGGTTTCGTCCCCAATCGGCTCTCAATTTTTTAAAAGTAAAACTTAAGACCTGCCCCAAAAGTAAACAGGTCCAAACCAATTGACTCCTCTAACCACGATTCATCAGAAGATTTTAGTTTGATATCAGTGTTGTTAAATAAATATTTAAAATCAAGATTCAAGGCAAAATGTTCGTTTATGAAGTATTCAACACCTGTACCGAGAAACCATCCGATACTATCCTCCACGTCCACAACAGAACCTACAGGAATCGAGGAACTTGCTGAAGCTGACAATTCATAGTCATTTAAAAAATACCCTACTCCGACAGAGACATAAGGGTTAAATTTAGGATTGGTTGAGAAATGTGTTCGTGCGGCCAATAGGATTGGAGTTTGTTCCGCTTCTCCTATATATGTAGCTGCATGATTGACTTTTAGATTAACATCTGTCTTGACATAATTACCGCTTAACTCAAAAGAAAAATATTTATGGACAAAATAAGTGAGGTTTACCCCATACCAAGCTGCATTTTCAAAATCGACTTCGTATATATTACCTCCATAGTCGTACTCATCGTCTGAATAATTAGCGTAGGCAACTAAAGCTCCGATGCCAAATTTTCCTTTCATATCCTGGGCCAAGCCGACCTGGCCAAAAACCAACACAAGGGCAGAAACAACAAAAAACAAAACAACAATTTTCTTCTTCATTTTTTCCTCCTTCTTCTATGAAAAATTATCGGTTATATTAAAATAAGGATTTTCACTGCCTGCTTTTTTATGCAAAAACCATGCAAAGACAATTGGTAAAGAACAATATAGGTTAGAATTTATATACTTACATTAATTGCAGGGCACCGATAGAATTGCAAACTCAAAGCAAAATGTGTAAAATTATGACATAAACCACTTAAAATCTATGTAAATATTTACATAATCACACCTTTAACAAATATTTAACCCCTATGTCAAAATAAATTATTTAACAAGGCGGGGTTTGCCTTCGATCTCTGTTACTAAAAATAGCGAAATCTCCTTACCTCTAAGCCGACCTGATATCCGCCATATCAGATTGGAAAATCAATTATTCCTTGTTAACAGAAACAGTATTTGATACGAATATTTGCCAGGTTGGTTAGAAGCCATCTCAAGATCTTCCGGTGAGTGATTATTGAACTGAAGCAGCGACCTTTGCACTGAAGGACGGAGTTTACAGGGATTAAGTCGCCCCAATTTGTTATCACCGACAGTATATGGCTCGATTCAGAATTAAACATCTTGTTTCAGGCGGAATTATCACCAATTATTTCTGCACCTCGAAATGCAGGCATTGTCTCTACAACTGCGGTCCGCTCCGGGAAAGAAAATACATGGATACTGAAACTGCCGAAGACCATTTCCAGGGGGTTCACTTCATGGGGTGTCATTCCTACTATATCGGGGGAGGGGAGCCTCTTCTCAGGCCGGACAACCTCGCAGATATTCTAGGCGTCGCCGAAAAATTTTAGGAATTAAAGAGATATTGATTTGTTTTTCAAAATCATGTATAACGCACCGGACCAATTGAACCTGGGGGAAAAATATGGACCAATGTGTTTTGCTGAATGCCGATTACACCTTTCTGAATATGGTGGACTGGAAACGGGCCATGTGCCTGATCTCAAAGGACAAGGTGCAGGTTTTAAGGCTGTCTGAAAGGATAATAAGAACGGCTGGAGGCATTGTAGTCAAAGTTCCTATTGTAATGAAACTGATAAAACTTATCAGAAAATTATATCGCAATAGGGTGCCCTTCAGCAAAAAGAATGTTCTCATCAGGGACGGATTCAAGTGTGCGTATTGCGGACACAATAGCCGAAGGCTGACCATCGATCATATCATTCCCAAATCGAGGAATGGCAGAACCACCTTCGAAAACTGTGTCAGTTCCTGCAAGCCGTGTAATAATAAAAAAGGTGGAAGAACCCCTAGGGAGGTCGGTATGTATCTCAAGGTCAGACCCTATCAGCCGACGATTTCCGAGTTTCTAAGATTGAAGGTCAAAAAACTGGGTATCAATGATGTGTTGAAAGAACTTGGAATATACTAATTTTTCACGTAACCGTCAAAACCAATTTCAGGTTTAGGAGTCTATAGCCCGAACAAAAAATTGTTCGGGCTTTAAATTTAACCTATAGTTACATAAAATAAAATCCGATACTGGAGGACATATGGATTATAAGAAGACACTCAACCTTCCAAAAACAAAATTTCCCA
>PVMK01181006.1_pt1 | contig 32426 bp, 35 predicted proteins | sample 1853481 | NCBI WGS metagenome assembly PVMK01 (sample SAMN08533507, study PRJNA380276) | Marine sediment metagenome, whole genome shotgun sequencing project.
CAAGTTCCGCACTAGCGATTGATTCGAGTTCGGGATGGGCAATTGATTCCAGCTCAGGCTTAGCTATCGATTCAAGTTCGGGATGGGCGATTGATTCTAGCTCTGGGTTTGCGATTGATTCGAGTTCGGGATGGGCAATTGATTCCAGCTCAGGCTTGGCGATCGATTCGAGTTCGGGATGGGCAATTGATTCCAGTTCGATTCTTGTCCTCGCCGGACCAGTTGAGTCAATCGATATCGACAATGGCACCTTTGTATCCGTAGGTCAGAGTGTACTCGCACCACTTGCTGCACTGGATTCAATACGGGTTGGTGACTTCGTTTCGGTAAACGGAACTATTGCCGGCGCAGGGTGGATCTATGCTGACCAGGTTTCGGTCTCTACGGAGATGTACGTCCCAGGAGCAACTGAAGTATTTGTTACTGGCATTCCGTCTTCTGTTGATCTTGCTGTTGGGACGGCGACGATTGGCAGTCTTACCGTCGATTACACGCCAGTACTGGGCGGGTACAATTTCGGCGGAGCTAGCGGTGTCATAACGGTCATCGGCACTCAACCGGCCCCGGGCGGGATAATGCTTACTGATCGAATATTTGATCAGGACTTTTGATTCATTGAGATCACAATCTCCACTTTCGCTCATTGGAGCTAGACAAGGATGTTGATGTCTTAATTGAATCAGGAAATTAAAAGGCCGCTTCTGCGGCCTTTTTTTTGCGTGTTGTGTACGTGTTCCTGACGTTTGTTGCGGACATAAAAAAGTCGGCGTCCTTGCCGACTTAACTCTCGTATCAACCATAAGGAGATGCGAGGGTTGGAGAAGCCATCCCCGAGCGATTAGGGATGACCCGGGAGCTATACTAGGTGGGTTACTCACGTAGCGGTGTGACTATGATCACAAAACATATATCACAAATAAAAAGGGCGCCTTACGGCGCCCAGATATAGCTTTATTTCTCGGATTAAGTTAAATCACCGCGCCCCGGCATCTGCCGCGCGCAATCCCTCCAGATATGTCTGGAATTTGGTTTGCTCAATATTTTGCTTGATGGCCTCTTTAACGCTCTCCAGAGTCGGCGGTTCGTTAGCCCTGGACGCTTCACGTTTGATTACGTGCCAGCCGAATTCAGTTTGCACTGCTGTTTCAGTGTAGGCGCCGTCTTCCAAAACTTCTACAGCATCCGAAAAAGGCTTCACCATTTGATTGGGCGAGAACCACCCGAGGTCGCCGCCGGATGGTGCAGATGGTCCGGTCGAATTGGCTATTGCCAATTCAGCGAAGTCTGCGCCATCGTCGAGTTGGGCAATCAGGCGAGCCGCTTCACCTTGAGATTCCACAAGTATGTGACGCGCGTGATACTGGCTTGAGGGTGTTAGTTTAATCTGAGAATTGTACTCCTCAAGAATTTCAGCGTCCGTTGCCTGATTCTTCGTCATGAAGTCTGTTGCAACCGCCTGGGCGAGTACACCGCGGGATTGCAATTCCATCTGGGCGCTGGTAGGAGCGGTTTTTTCCAGCTCTTTAGCGCGTGGTTGACTTGTAAGCAAGTAAATGTCGGTGAGTTCCTGAAGAATCAAGTCACGTTCCTCTCCGGTAGCCTCGAATGCCGACTTCTGCAGTCTGGTAATCAGGTACACATCAAATACTGAGCTGTCGATGTCCTGACCATTGACAGTAGCGACAGTTGCACCAGATGAAGTAGCAGCCACAAACATGGCTATGCTGCCTAAAATAGCAGCCGATAGTTTTGTCCCAATTACATTGGAACCGTTATTGAAGTACATTTAAACGTCCTCGTTTGTATTAAATTAGTGTGTCGCAACGATTAGTCGCGTTCCGACGGTATATATGCGTTGATCCGCAGGGCATGAATGTCGCTAGCCATTAGGCCGCCGAGGGCATCATAAACCATTCGGTGGCGCTGAATCCGGCTACAGCCCGAAAACGCATTAGAAGTGATGGTTACGTCAAAATGACCTTTGCCGTCCTTTGCGCCTTCATGGCCTGCGTGTAAGTGACTCTGATCCTTTACCAATAGTTCCGTTGGCGAGAACGCCCCGACCAACAGTTGCTCTATCGCATCAGCACGTTCGGTGGTCACGGCAACACAAGCTTGTAGGGTTTGACGACGACTTTTTGGTAGACGCCGGCCTCTATATATGGGTCGTCATCAGCCCAACTTTGTGCCTCCTCCAGTGAAGGAAAATCTGCTACAACCAGGCTACCGCTGAATCCGGCATCGCCTGGATCCTCGGCATCGATAGCGGGGTGTGGTCCGGCAATAAGCAATCGGCCAGCACTGACCAATTCTTTGAGCCTGGCCAGATGAGCTTCGCGCGCCGCTAGCCTCCTGGTTAGGCTATTTTCGATATCTTCGCTAATAATCGCGTACCACATTACTAAGCGTCTCCTTGACTGCTCGGCAGGTCTTCATCATTCAGTTGGCTTGCGATCCAGAAAATCTGTGAACCGAGAAACAGTACCTGAATGCCCATCATCCCGAACACTTTGAATTTGACCCATGTTGGTTCGCTAAAATTCATGAAAACAACGACATTGAGAATTGCAGCGAATAGCCAAAATGCGACCCAGACCAGATTTAGCTTTTGCCACTGTCCAGCCGTAATTGTGTCTAATGCTAATTCGCCGGAGAGTCCGAAAAGTTTCTTTACCAGCGGCTCCTTGCCTTTCCAGCGACTGACCAGGAACGCCAGCGCCAAGGCACAGTAGAGTACTGTCGGCTTCCAATACAGAAAGTAGGGATTCCGAAAATACAGTGTTGCGCTGCCAAGTACCAACAGCAGGATCGTCGACCCCATGTAGATTTTGTCCAGCTTGCGAGTCTTGAAGTACTTGATGGCCAGCCCGATCGGCATCGTAATCATGATGGCGATAAGCGCGGTATAAATGTCGCCATAGATGTATGCGACGAAGAATGAGATCAGGGGGAAGAATTCGAGAAGAAATTGCATAGTTCGCAGGTGCATGGCCACAAAATTGGTTGCGAATCATAGCTTAAACTTAGGAGTCTTGGCCATCCGCAGATTTGGCTAGGCGTGGCCCGGATACTTCCCTACAATCCGCGCGTGGCCAAGATCATCCAAATTCACCCAAGCGACCCGCAGCCGCGGCTCGTGGCATCAGTCGTGCAGATCATCCGCGATGGCGGGTTGATTGCGTACCCAACCGACTCGAGCTATGCGTTTGGGTGCCATATCGGCGACAAGCGGGCGATCGACCGGATTCATCGAATTCGACGTACCGATAAGAAGCATAATTTTACGTTGGTCTGCAGTGATCTGTCGGAGATCAGCACATATGCGCGCGTTGATAACTGGGCCTACCGAATGCTGAAGTCGATGACGCCTGGGCCGTATACCTTTGTTTTTGAAGCGACCCGAGAGGTGCCTAAACGGCTGCAGAACCCCAAACGTCGAACGATTGGGCTTCGTGTACCTGACCATCCTCTCGTTCATGCGATGCTTGAGGCCCTTGGTGAACCGATTATGAGCTCTACATTGTTACTCCCAGGCGACGAGATGCCGCTGACTGATCCTTTCGAAATTGAGGATCGAATCGGTGCTCAGATTGAGGCGATTGTCGATGCCGGGCCGGTAGGTATCGAGCCGACAAGTGTCATCGATCTCTCGAGTGGATCCGCAATGGTGCTTCGCGCAGGTCGCGGTGACGTGAGCTCGTTGCTATGAGACTCGAATGAAGGCATTTCAAAATGAATCAGAGTGCAGCTTCGACTATGAATTGCGCTAGAATGCGCGCATTCGCCCAGGAGGCACGATGAAACCCGAATTGACAGTCCTGACCGCCAAAGACGCGCCGAAGCCTCCTCAGGACGAACAGCACAGTCCGGCGCAGGGCGAAATGCCCTTTGCCGTCGTTGACGGTGAGCCGGTTACTACGCTGCCACAGGATCTGTACATCCCGCCGTACGCGTTGCAGGTCTTTCTGGAAGCGTTTGAAGGCCCTCTGGACTTATTGCTGTATCTGATTCGGCGACAAAATATCGATGTACTCGATATCCCAATCTCCGAAGTTACTAATCAGTATGTGCAGTACATCGACATGATGAGCGAGCTGCAACTAGAACTGGCTGGCGAATACCTTTTGATGGCCGCGATGCTGGCTGAAATCAAATCTCGTATGCTGCTCCCGCGACCGCCGTCGGAGGAGGCCGAGGAGGATGATCCTCGCGCCGAACTGGTGCGTCGATTGCAGGAATATGAGCGGTTCAAGAAAGCGGCACAGGATCTCAGCGATCTGCCCAGGCTGGAACGAGACACTTACATTGTCGACGCGGAAGCCCCGGAACGAAAAGTCGTCACACAACTGCCGGATGTCACTCTGAAGGAATTGTTGCTGGCATTTCACGACGTACTAAAACGTGCTGAAATGTTCAGTAATCTGCATATGCAGCGTGAACCGCTTTCGGTTCGGCAGCGCATGTCCGAGATCCTTACACGAATTGATGCAAGTGGATTTACCGGTTTTGCGGATCTGTTCGATCCCGAAGAGGGGCGTATGGGTGTAGCGGTAACATTTATAGCAATTCTGGAAATGTTACGTGAATCAACAATTGAGGTTGTGCAATCTGAAGCGTACGCACCGCTACATATTCGTGCCGCATCATCAGTTCGGCTCGTCAGCGACGAGGACGACTTTTAGTTTGTCTTTTCGACTATCTGGATATTTAGAGAATTCTCATAAATGGATGAAACAGCAATAAAATTTTTCATTGAGGCGGCGCTGCTTGCAGCTGGCCGTCCCTTGACTGTAGATCAGCTGCAAGACCTGTTCGACGGCCGTATGGCACCCGATAAATCTGAGATTCGCAAAGCTATTACCGATCTAATCGACGAGTACGAAGTGCGCGGTATCACTATCGGAGAAGTTGCGTCAGGTTTTCGGATTCAGGTCAAAGCGGCTATGGCGGACCGATTACAGAAACTATGGGAAGAGAGGCCACCGCGATATTCGCGAGCACTATTTGAAACATTGGCGTTAATCGCTTATCGGCAACCGATTACTCGCGGCGAGATCGAGGAAGTACGCGGTGTCTCCGTTAGCAGTAACATCATTCGTTCACTCGTTGAGCGCGAGTGGATCCGCGTGGTTGGACACCGTGATGTCCCGGGCAGACCAGCGATGTTCGGCACCACTCGACTTTTTCTTGATTATTTCGGATTAAAAAAACTGGACGAGCTTCCGCCTCTGGCTGACCTGTCGGACTGGGAGAGTCTTCGTGTGCAGTTGAACCTGCCTGCGGTAGAGGAGGATGAAGGCACTGCAATGCCCCCCGTTCCCGAATTGCCAGTTCTGTATCCCGAGATTGACGACGAAGATGATAAAGATGATTCCAGTGATCTGGAATCCGCCTATGACAGAGACGAGGCCGATGAACGTATTCCGGAGCTTGTACCCGTCAAGGAAAAACCACCGGCTGCTTCGGATACCGGCGCTGGCGTGGACCTGAACCCTTCCCCGGACACTGATGACCTGCTGGTATCTGAATGGCCGGATCCAGTGGAGGCCACGTCAATTGCGTCGATAGACTCGGATACTGACGACGATACTGACAAAGACGCCTCCGCTGGCGGAGGGTAGGATCACTGCTCATGTCTGAGCGCGTACAAAAAGTTCTTGCTGCTGCTGGTCATGGTTCACGTCGTGAAATCGAGTCATGGATACGCGAGGGTCGACTGACCATTGATGGTCGTGTTGCCACTATCGGGGAAGCGGTTGATGGTAGCGAGCGTTTTACTGTGGATGGTCGCAAGCTTGGTATCAGCAAAACCACCCAGCCCCATAAGCACATCATTTATAACAAGCCTGGTAATCAGGTAACCAGCCGCTCTGATCCTGAGGGGCGCGAGGTAGTTTTCGATTCACTACCCAAATTGAAGGGCGCACGCTGGGTTAGCGTCGGTCGCCTCGACCTGCTTACCACCGGGCTATTGATATTCACGACGGACGGCGCCCTCGCAAACGCTTTGATGCATCCCTCGTCAGAAATCGTACGACGCTATGCGGTTCGGGTGCATGGCAACCCGTCGGCGAGAGATCGGGCACGCCTGACCAAAGGACTGGAGCTGGAGGATGGGCCGGCAAAATTTGAAACGTTGGAGCCGAGTGGTGGTGACGCGGCCAATAGGTGGTTTAACGTGTCGCTCAAAGAAGGCCGAAATCGCGAAGTGCGAAGACTCTGGAACGCTCTGGGGTTTGACGTTAGCCGATTGATTCGCATCAATTACGGACCGTTGGAGCTGCCCAGATGGTTGCGGCGTGGCAAACACGAACATCTGAGCCCGGCGCAGGTACGGGCGCTCTATACGGCGGCGGGCCTTGAGCCCCCGGAAGACCTTCGGCGACAGAAATTGCACATTAAGAAAAAGTATAAAAAACGGTAAGTTAGGACACTAACTTAATGTTTATTGTGCGTCCAGGCTTGCGCCAGTAACGTCGCGGCTGTCAGGCCCCAGCAAATACAGGTAAGTCTCGAGTATTTCTTCTGGTCGTTTCAGGGCGTCGCGATCTTCACCAGGAAATGCGGACAAGCGCATTTTGGTTCGTGTAGCGCCCGGATTGATGCAGTTCACGCGCAGATTTGTATGCCGATGCTCGTCGGCCAAAACCTGCGACAGACCTTCGGTTGCAAATTTCGACGCCGCATAAGCGCCCCAGAATGCACGGCCCGTTCTACCGACCCCACTGCTCGTGAAAATCATCGATGCATCCTCAGATTTTGCCAGCAATGGGAGAAAGACCTGCGTCAGCGCGAACGCCGCAGTCAGGTTTACATGCATGACACGTTGCCACTGCGCCGCGTCGTACTGTTCGATGGAGAATCGGTCGCCGATGATGCTGGCGTTGTGCACCAGTCCGTCAAGTCGGCCGAATTCATTCTGCAAATTGTCGGCTAGGGAGATGTAGGCCTCGCTGGTTGCTGTCGCAAGATCAACCACAGCAATAGAAGGACGAAGGGTACTTTCGATGCCGTCGATTTCGTCGTAAACCGCTTCCAGTTTGCCGGCGTTGCGGCCATGCAGAATTATTTGTGCGCCAAGCTTGGCGGCCTTGATGGCAAGTGCGCGACCAATTCCATCGCTGGCCCCAGTGATCAAGATGATGCGGTCACGCAGCAAATCTTGCGGATACGTGTATTCGCGATGGTCCTGTTTCAATTTCGCATTCCTAGAGAGCCATTTCTTTCTCGACAGAGAGGGGGTGTATTATTGCAACATCTCGTCTGAGGCTCCACCAATCTGAGGGGGGTCTTTTTTTGTTTCGTCATCGTCGCTGCTTTCGATCATAGTTCGCGGAACAGGATCGATTGTTTCAGTTTTTTCAATCTTTTTCTTGCTTTGAACGCCGAGCTCTACGAATTTCCTTGCGCCCGGAAGTACATTGCGCTCAAGTGATCCGACCGCACGATTATAATGCTCGACGCTGCTCGCAAGTTGCCGGCCAACTTTATTCATATGCGATACGAATGTCGCCAAGCGACCGTGTAGGTCTTCGGCGAGAACTCGAATCTCCTGAGCATTTTCCGCCATCACATTTTGACGCCAGCCATAGGCGACTGCCTTAAGCAGGGCCACGAAACTGGTGGGAGTAGCAAGAATGATTTGTCGTGACAACGCGTAGTCGATCAGGTCTGCGTCCTCTGTCAAAGCCGCACTAAGGAACTGATCGCCGGGAATGAAGAGAATTACAAAATCCGGGCTCTCACTAAATTGGGCCCAATAGGCCTTACTTGAGAGTGCGCGAATGTGTTCCTTGATCGCTTTGGCATCTCGCCGCATTCCAATTTTGCGCTGTGCATCGTCCGGAGCTTCGATCGCTTCGAGGTAGGCATCCAGTGGCGTTTTGACGTCAACAACCAATTCACGCTGATCTGGCATGCGAACAATCATGTCAGGCCGAATTGTCTGATCATCGCCAACATTATGGACCTGTTCCTGAAAGTCGCAGTGCTCGACCATGCCGGCAAGCTCGACGAGCCGACGCAGAGTTATCTCGCCCCAGCGACCACGTACTTCAGGACGCCGCAAAGCCTTCACCAGATTTTGCGTTTCCTGGGTTAGCGATTTCTGGCTGGCTTGCATTGCTTCGATCTGGGACTTGATGCCGCCGTAGGCTTCGCTGCGCGATTTTTCCAGAGCAGAAATTTGCTTCTGAGAGGCCTCCAACGCATCGCGAATGGGCTTCACCAGATTCTCAACAGCTTTTTTCACGCTCGCTGAGGTCCCGCTTCGCCCTTTCCTGTTGAGTCCCCAGGTTTTGTTCTGCGAGTCGTAGAAAGCTTTCGCTGTTTGACTTCAGGGACTGATTGCTCATTTCTGAGAAAGAACGTGCCAGACGCGAGCTTGCCGCCTCAAACGCGATTTCACGTTCTTGCTGCAAGGCGTCCTGGTGCTTTACCTGCGCCTCGAGACGAGCAATTTCCTGTTCAAAGGCTCGTTGGCGGCTCCGATGTAGCAGCCACACGGCCAAGGCGCCGAGCAAAATGCCGAGTGCTAAAGCAGGAGCGCCGATATCGATATACAGAGGATTCAGTGTGATGCGTGTCATCAGATGACCAGATTAACCGCTTTGGCTACAATTTTGGCAAGTTCCTGTGTGCTCGCTGCAATGGCATCAGCGTTCCACATAGCCGGGTCATCGCCATCCAGGATATAACCGTACGTCGCAACGATTGTGGCCATACCAGCGGCGCGCCCGGCTTCAATGTCTCTGGCGGCGTCGCCGATATACATCGTATGTTGCGGTCGCACCCCCGCGAGTTCGCAGGCATATAACATCGGTTCGGCGGCCGGCTTGCGCGTCGCCAATGTATCCCCGCTGACAATACAGGCACAGCGATTGGCGAGCTGCAGGCTGCGCATCAATGGTTCAGTCAGGTGTGCCGGTTTGTTGGTGACTACGCCCCAGGCGAGATTCGCTGCATCCAATTGGTCGAGCAGGGTATCGATGCCTGCGAACACGGTTGTTTTGGTGCACAAGTTAGCTTTGTAACGTTCAATGTACTCGCACATAAGCCCGGCTCGAAAGGCGTCGTCGGTGTCCGGGAAGCCGAGTTTCAAGAGCCCGAGCGCACCATTTGATACGGTTGCGCGACCCTGCTCATATTGAACGGGCGAGTAACCTTTGTCGCGCTGCATATCCTGTAGAGCGCCGACCATGTCCGGGGCGGTGTCGGCCAGCGTCCCATCAAGATCGAATAGAACTGCTTCAAATCCACCATCCTCGAGTTTCGCTCGGCCCTTCAATCGTTTTCCGGGCGCTGGAAGTGCATTAGATAGTTGACGTCGAGTGCGGGGCCCAGCGAATACTCTTTCAACAGTGGGTTGTAGTGCATACCTACGCTTGCACTTAAAGCCAGCCCGGCCTGCCTGGCCCATGCTTCCAATTCCGAGGGTCGAATGAACTTTTCGTATTCGTGCGTACCAGCCGGCAGCAGCTTCAGCAGGTATTCGGCGCCGACAATCGCGAACAAAAAGGCTTTCGCATTCCGATTAATCGTGGAAAAAAATACATGACCGCCAGGTCGGACCAACTCGGCGCAGGACAGTACAACCAACGATGGATCAGGGACGTGTTCGAGCATTTCGAGGCACGTAACTATATCGTACTGGCCCGCTTGTTCTGCAGCCAGTTCTTCTGCCGTCGCCTGGCGGTAATCGACGGCGATTTGAGATTCAACCTGATGCAACCGGGCTACCGCGAGGGGCCCCTCGGCCATATCGATTCCGGATACCGTTGCGCCGGCGCTGGCCATGGACTCGGCAAGGATGCCGCCGCCGCAGCCGATATCAACAATATTCTTGCCCTGCAGATCGACGTGCTGACGAATCCAGTCAAGCCGCAGCGGATTGATTTCATGGAGAGCTCGAAATTCGCCATGTGGATCCCACCAACGTGAGGCCAGCGCATCGAATTTCGCGACCTCAGCTGCGTCGACGTTTTCTCTGGCTAATGTCATGAGTTTCGGCTCCGGGATATCATAGTTTGTGCTGAGCAATTCGTTGTTGCCACTCCGCGCTTCTTTGCAGCAGATCGCCTGGATTGATGTTCGTCAATTGTCCCGCATCCAGTTGCTGTTTTCCGCCCACCCACACGTCGGTAACCTGATCAGCGCTGGCAGTGTATACGAGTTGCGAAACCGGGTCGTATACCGGCTGGCTGTTGATGCGTCGTAGATCAACACACGCAATATCGGCCCACTTTCCGACCTCAATTGAGCCTGTCTGATCTTCAATCCCAAGTGCTCGCGCGCCGTCAATCGTTGCCATGCGAAGCGCATCTGCGGCCGATAGTGCAGACGCGTCGCCGCTGGCCGCTTTCGCAAGCAAGGCGGCGCAGCGCATTTCGGAAATCATATCGAGAACATTGTTACTTGCCGCGCTGTCAGTCCCTATAGAAACGTTTATTCCTGCGTTGCGATACGCGGCTACAGGGGCGATTCCGCTGGCGAGCTTGAGATTGGACTTGGGGCAATGCGCAATACTGATGCCGGTATTCGCGAATTGCTCAATTTCGTCGTCGTTCATGTGTACGCAATGAACAGCTAGTAATGACGCGTTAACGAGCCCGAGTTCAGTCAGACGCTGCAACGGACGCTTGCCCGTACTAGCTAAAGCCTGCGCAATGTCGGCCGCTGTTTCATGCAAGTGTATTTGCACCGGAATATCGAGCTGATCCGCCATTACGCGCAGCTCGATGAACGCTTCGTCTGAAAGCGAGGAGGTCGAGTGCGGCGCAAAACAGCTGGAAATAAGAGGATGGCCGGCGTAGGCGTCGTGTACGAGGTCTGATCCCTTACGCAGGCATTCACTGGCGCCACTGGCCCACGCGGTCGGCAAATCGATGACTGGAGTGCCCACAACGGCTCTCATGTGAAGATCGACCGCGGTTTCTGCCACGATTTCCGGAAAGTAGTACTGATCGCTAAAGCAAGTCGAGCCGCCTGACACCATTTCTGCTATCGCCAGTTCAGTGCCGTCACGCACCATCTCGGCGCTAAGCCACTGCTTTTCAACCGGCCAGATGCTCTGTTCCAGCCACGTCTCCAGCGGCTCATCGTCTGCCAGACCGCGAAACAGACTCATGGCGGCATGCGTATGTGTGTTGATCAGGCCCGGAATCAGGACGTGGCCTGGCCGTTCAATGGACACGCTTGGCTGGTATTGCTCACGTGCGTCGGCCAGCGGCAATAAATCGACAATCCGGCCGTCGTTCACGATCACAGCGTGCTCGGTAAGAATTGTCGCCGCTGGTTCCACAGGCACGCACCAACCAGGCGCAATCAGGGCATCACAATGTTGCATTTCTTAGTCTGTCCGGTTGGCAAAAAAAGGAAAAGCAGAGGTGCTTTTATGAGAGCGCAGTATACCGTCAGGAACCCGCCGTGCCACTGGCTCGGGAGTCGTTTATTTATCCGTCTGAAACAGTGCTGCCAGGAGCCCTCGTGTGCTATAATTCCGCCCCAAATCCAGCCTGATTTAGAGATCGCTATAGAGCTAAATTCGGGCTTGCATAAACGCGAAGAAATTCCGACCAAACCCAGAGTTTTTTGCCTTTCTTGATTCCGATTAAGCTCCGGAATTGCGCTGAGATTGTGAGTATTTATGGCTGAAGTTGCACAGGAATTGTTGTCTGTAAGTCTCGAAGATGAGATGCAGCAGTCCTATCTCGATTACGCGATGAGTGTCATCGTTGGCCGGGCCCTGCCAGACGTGCGCGACGGGCTGAAGCCTGTGCATCGGCGAGTCCTGTTCGCTATGCGCGAGCTCGGCAATGACTACAACAAAGCGTACAAAAAGTCTGCTCGTGTAGTCGGTGACGTCATTGGTAAATACCACCCACATGGGGACTCGGCCGTCTACGATACGATTGTTCGAATGGCGCAGCCCTTTTCGTTGCGCGCAATGCTGGTCGATGGTCAGGGTAACTTTGGATCGGTTGATGGCGATGCGCCGGCCGCCATGCGATACACCGAAGTACGTATGTCGAAGATCGCGCACGAGTTGTTGGCCGACATCGAGAAGGAAACTGTAGATTTTGCCGAGAATTACGACGGTTCGGAGTCTGAGCCGGTCGTCATGCCAGCCAAGATCCCCAATCTTCTGATCAACGGATCATCCGGTATCGCGGTGGGTATGGCGACCAATATTCCGCCGCACAATCTTTGCGAGGTGGTTGACGCTTGTCTGGCCGTTATTGATAACCCGGAAATCGATGTCCCGGGACTGATGGAATACCTTCCTGGCCCGGACTTTCCAACCGCGGGAATTATCAACGGGGCGCAAGGCATCTATTCCGCGTACCGCACCGGCCGGGGTCGAGTCCATATTCGCGCCCGCACCAACATCGAAGCCGTCGATGCGCGTGGGAAAGAAGCCATTATCGTCACCGAATTACCCTATCAGGTGAACAAGGCTCGGCTGATTGAGAAGATAGCCGACCTGGTACGCGAGAAGCGCATAGAAGGTATCACCGAACTTCGCGATGAGTCCGACAAAGACGGCATGCGTGTCGTTATTGAGTTACGCCGTGGAGAAATCAGTGATGTCGTTCTAAATAACCTCTACAAACAAACCTCCATGCAAAGCGTTTTTGGCATCAATATGGTAGCGCTAATTGAGGGCCAGCCGAAGCTGCTCAATCTGAAGCAGATTCTGGAAGCATTCCTGTCGCACCGGCGAGAAGTCGTCACTCGCCGGACAATATTCGAACTTCGCAAGGCTCGGGACCGCGCCCATGTACTTGAAGGGCAGGCTGTAGCACTGGCGAATATTGATGGCGTGATTGCAATGATCAAAGCGTCACCGTCGCCGGCTGAAGCAAAGACAGCGTTGATGGCCAGTCCATGGCCGCCGGGATCGGTGACGGCGATGCTGGAGCGCGCTGGCGAGACAGATACTCGTCCTGACGGCTTGGCGACCGGATTCGGTTTGATCGAGGGGGAGTACCGTCTGTCGGCCGTGCAGGCACAGGCGATTCTGGACTTGAGACTGCATCGGTTGACCGGTCTTGAGCAAGATAAAATACTTAATGAATATAAAGGGTTATTGGATAGTATTAAAGCACTTACTGATATACTGTCTGACCCGGACCGACTGCTGCAAGTGATTCGCGAAGAACTCCATGAGATCCGTGAAAGCTATGGTGATGAGCGCCGTACCGAGATCGTGCAAGACCACAGCGACCTCGGTATCGAAGACCTGATTCCCAGCGAAGAAGTCGTTGTCACTCTTTCGCACGGGGGCTACGCGAAAGCCCAGCCGATTGATGACTATGAAGCGCAACGACGCGGTGGGCGCGGCAGATCGGCGACCAAAGTTAAAGACGAGGACTTTGTAGACAAGCTCTTTGTCGCGAATACCCACGACACTATTTTGTGTTTCTCCAGTCGCGGCAAGATGTATTGGCTCAAGGTCTACCAGGTTCCGCAGGCAAGCCGCGGTTCGCGGGGCAAGCCGATCGTGAATCTTCTTCCGCTTGACAAAGATGAACGCATCAATGCGGTGCTGCCGATCAAAGAGTATGCGCAGGATAGTTATGTTTTGATGGCAACGTCAGCCGGTACCGTCAAGAAGACATCTTTAAGTCAATTTTCACGACCTCGAACCAACGGCATCATCGCAATTGATCTTCGTGAAGGCGACAAGCTGGTCGATGTTGCGATTACCCACGGTGACGAAGAAATATTGCTCGTCGCGAGCTCGGGCAAAGCGATTCGATTCGCAGAGTCTGACGTCAGACCGATGGGCCGGGGTGCTGCAGGAGTACGAGGAATCAAGCTTGCAGCCAACCAGGAGTTGATTGCATTGTCTATCATACAGGACGGCCTGGTATTGACGGCAACAGAAAAAGGCTACGGAAAACGAACTCCGGTTGATGATTTCCCGGTACAAGGACGTGGCGGGCAAGGCGTCATCGCAATTCAAACGTCAGAGAGAAACGGACGTACGGTTGGAGCCTGCCAGGTGCTTGAAGATGACGAAATTATGCTCATCAGTTCGAACGGTACGCTCGTCCGAACACCTGTTGCCGATATTTCAGTCATGGGTCGCAATACCCAGGGTGTTCGTCTGATCAGAGTTGCGTCTGGACAACGTTTGGTTGGGATGGCCCGCATTGAATCAATTAACGAAGATGGCGACGACGAATAGCACCAGGCTGGTGCATCACTAATTATCTATTTATACCGCGTTCGCATGGTGATATACCCCTATGGTAGTGCAAAACTTTGGCCATACCGTGACAATGTCGCGGTCATCGCTGTGACTGATTTGACACTTAGGCTCATTCTTCAATAACTCATTGTTAGTATCTTTCACCCAATTTTCTTTCATGCAATTCCAAGGACTACAGCGATATGTCTCGCGCTCATAATTTCAGTGCCGGGCCCGCGGCACTGCCTCTCGAGGTGCTCGATACCATCCGCGAGGATCTTCCAGACTGGCAGGGGACAGGCATGTCGATTATGGAAGTCAGCCATCGGGGCAAGGAATTTATCGAGCTTGCCGCTCGCGCCGAATCGAACCTCCGAACATTGTTGTCCGTTCCGGACGATTACAGCGTGCTCTTTCCACAAGGTGGCGCCACGATGCAGTTTGCGATGGCACCGCTCAATCTGGCGGGTCCTGACGATACTGTGGACTACGTGCTTACGGGAAGTTGGGGTAAGAAAGCGGCCGGTGAGGCCGCCAAGTTTTGTCACGTGAATCTGATTGCGGACAGCTCAGACAAGAATTTTACCTATATCCCGGATGAATCCAGCTGGCGCCACAGTGAGAGCGCCGCCTATTTGCATTTCACTCCGAATGAAACAATTAGCGGGGTGGAGTTTCATTTCGTACCAGAGGGTGATACGCCACTGGTTGCAGATATGTCGAGCACAATTTTATCCCGACCCGTTGATGTCAGTCGGTATGGCGTGATTTATGCTGGCGCACAGAAAAATATTGGGCCCGCCGGCATCACCGTCGTTATCGTGCGCAATGACCTGCTCGAGAAAGCAAGAAATAATATTCCGCACCTGATGACCTGGCAGGCCTATGCAGAATCGGATTCGATGACGAATACGCCGCCGACTTTCGCCTGGTATGTAGCGGATCAGGTATTTCAGTATCTGCTTCGTCGCGGCGGGCTTGCAGCGATGGCCGAGATCAATCGACGCAAAGCCAGCAAACTTTATACGGTCATTGATGCCTCAGGACTCTATAGCAACCCGGTTAGCAAGGATTGCCGGTCCTGGATGAACGTACCATTCGTGCTTGCTGATGATTCCCTGGACAAGACTTTTCTTGAAAAAGCGGCGTCTTCTGGTTTTGTTGGTCTGAAAGGACATCGTTCGGTCGGTGGCATTCGTGCGTCGATGTACAACGCGGTCGCGGAAGAAAGCGTCGATGCACTCATCGAATTCATGGTGGAATTCGAGCGCACAAATGGATAATTAACACTAACCTTTCTGGAAGAAACAACTGACATCATGCACAAAATTTTAACCCTCAATAATATTGCCGTCGAAGGTCTTCGGCGGTTTCCTCGCGAGCGGTATGAAGTCGCCTCGGAGATTATTTCTCCCGACGCGATTCTTCTGCGCTCCTACGATATGCATGACATGGATATTCCCGATTCTGTCGTGGCGATTGGTCGTGCTGGCGCAGGGACCAATAATATTCCAATCCACGCAGTCAGTAAGCGAGGCGTGCCTGTATTCAACTCGCCAGGTGCGAATGCAAATGCCGTCAAAGAACTCGCGATTGCCAGCCTGTTGCTCGGCGCGCGCAATATTTGCAATGCCAGAGACTACGTTCGTGCGCTGGACGAGACAGGTGACGCACTGAATATGGCGGTAGAATCTGGCAAGAAACAATTTGTCGGCTTCGAGTTGCCGGGCAGAACCCTGGGAGTTATTGGTCTGGGCGCTATCGGTGTGGAAGTGTCTAACGCTGCCCTGGAACTTGGGATGAAAGTAATTGGCTTCGACCCAATGATCACCGTGAAACGCGCGTGGCAATTGTCTGCCGGGGTGGCGCATGCGCAAACGCTTGATGAGCTGTTTCAAAAGGCCGACGCCATCACCATTCACGTGCCACTTGTGGACGCGACGCGCGGACTCGTTAATCGGGACCGGTTGCATTTGATGAACGACAACGCCGTTCTCATAAATCTTTCACGGGGTGGAATTGTCGACAATGAGGCTGCCATCGAAGCGCTCGACAGTGGCAAATTAAGCACCTACATCACAGATTTTCCGGCACCCGAGTTTCGTACGCATGACAAGGTTGTCGCGTTGCCACATCTGGGTGCGTCAACCGCAGAGGCTGAGCAGAACTGCGCAGTTATGGTGGCTGACAACGTTCGTGACTATATCGAAAACGGAAATATCCGGTTTTCGGTGAACTTCCCCGAGGCTCGATTGCCGCGACTGGACGCGTGGCGTATCACGGTGGCGAACGCAAACGTACCCAATATGGTCGGCCAGATATCGACCTGCCTCGCAAACGCGGGTTTGAACATTGAAGACTTGCTGAATAAGTCTCTCGGTGAACTTGCCTACACCATTGTTGACGTTAATGGCCCGGTCGAGGAAGACACAATGCAGCTGATGCGGGACATCGAAGGTGTGCTGACATTGCGAAATCTGGGCAAGCCTGTAACCTGAGTACCTTCAATACATTGCTGCCGAATGACAACAAATGGCAACTGACATAGAAAAGTAAGTACGTGCTTCGCAGGTGACAAATGGCTGACAGCAGTAACAATTCTCCGTCGCTGGATCTCAATGAGATTCGTGACCGAATCAACAAAGTCGACGAGCAAATTCAGACTCTGATCAACGAGCGTGCACGATATGCCCAACAAGTCGGCGTCGTAAAAGGTGATTTGAAGGCCGCTGTAGATTATTACCGGCCCGATCGAGAGGCTGAGGTGCTGCGCAATGTCATTGAACGCAACGAAGGTCCTCTTCGAAACGAAGAAATGCTGCGACTGTTTCGCGAAATCATGTCTGCCTGTCTCGCACAACAGGAGCCGTTGAAGATCGGTTTTCTGGGTCCTGAGGGCACCTTTACGCAGACGGCGGTTCACAAGCATTTCGGGCATTCGGTACGACCCTTGCCATTTCATACGATTGACGAGATTTTTCAGGAAGTAGAGTCGGGTGTTGCGGACTTCGGCGTGGTGCCGATCGAAAATTCTACCGAAGGCTCCGTAAACAACACCCTCGACATGTTTCTCACGTCGCCGTTGAAAATTGCCGGTGAGATCGAGTTGCGCATCGAGCAGCATTTGCTGGGTAGTATGACCAGTCTGGAAAACATCCAGCGAATCTGTGCTCATGAGCAGTCGCTGGCTCAGTGTCGTGGATGGTTGCGTGAATACATGCCGCATATTGAGTTGATCGGGATGTCGAGTAATGCTGCGGGAGCCAGGCGTGCACGGGACGAGGACGGTACCGCTGCGATCGGACCGGATGTTGCTGCTGACGTTTACGACCTGAAGATTATGGCCAGTAATATAGAGGACCGTCCAGACAATGCGACCCGCTTTCTCGTTGTTGGCAGGGACCTGCTTGCCGCGAGCGGCAACGACAAGACGACGATTCTGGTATCGACCAGCGATACTGCGGGCGGTGCCGGTGTCCTGCATCATCTATTGCAGCCGCTGTCAGACAATGGCGTCAATATGACGCGTATTGAGTCGCGACCTTCACGCCGAAAAAATTGGGACTACGTGTTCTTCATCGATATAGAAGGACATGCGCAAGAATCGCCGGTTGCCGACGCATTGGCCGAACTTGAGAAAAATAGCTCCTTGTTCAGAGTGCTGGGTGCCTATCCGAAAGCGATAGGTTGACCAGCTCGCCGGTCAATCCATTGATGCAGTTCAACGTAAATCCATCTGCAGTTGGCAAAGCTACGCTGACGGTACCCGGTGACAAATCGGTGTCACATCGGGCGTTAATGCTCGCGAGTATTGCGAATGGACGAAGTGACATCACTGGTTTTCTCGCCGGTGAAGACTGTCTTGCGACTCTCGCGGCCATGCGTGCCATGGGCGTTTCGATTCAACATAATGCGCCAACAGAAATGTCTATCGAAGGGGCAGGCCTGCATGGCCTCAGGAAACCGCAGGATGCACTTGATCTCGGCAATTCCGGGACAGCGATGCGTTTGATGAGCGGCTTGCTATGCGGGCAGAGGTTCGCGAGCCGCCTGACCGGTGACGAATCGCTTACGGGCAGGCCGATGCAACGCGTCATTACGCCGCTAGGTCAAATGGGCGCCGTCATTGATAGCACCGAGGGAAGGCCGCCGCTGACAGTGCACGGCAACTTTCCACTCGCGGCGATCGATTACGATATGCCGATCGCAAGTGCTCAGGTTAAGTCCGCGGTTCTGCTTGCCGGGCTCTATGCCACAGGGACTACAAGCGTCACAGAGCCGGCCGTGTCGCGTGACCATACAGAGCGTATGCTGGGATCCATGGGTGTGCGCGTTGGCAAGTCGATCAATCGAACCAGCCTGGACGGACAACAAGAACTGCGGGGCTGCCATATCCAGGTGCCAGCAGACCTTTCTTCTGCCGCATTCGTCATTTTGGCGGCGCTAATTGCTGACAATGCAGACATTCTTATTAAGAACGTCGGTGTCAATCCGACCAGGATCGGCGTTATCAATATCTTGCAGGGTATGGGCGGGGATATTTCCCTGGAAAACCCACAGCTACTAGGCCAGGAACCGGTTGCCGATATTCGCGTTCGATCGTCAAGACTGGACGGCGGCCCTGTTGCTCCGGGGCTGGTATCACTGGCAATCGACGAATTTCCAGTCCTGTTTGTGGCCGCAGCAGCGGCGAGCGGCAAGACCGAATTTTCCGGAATTGGCGAGCTACGTGTAAAAGAGAGTGATCGTATCTCGGCTATGGCTGAGGGGCTGCGGATTATCGGTATTCGCGTTGACGAGTCGGCAGATGGTGCCGTGGTTCACGGCGGTCAATTTAGTGGCGGCAACGTTGACAGCCACGGTGATCACCGTGTCGCAATGTCGCTGGCGATAGCTGGGACGATTGCGTCGGACCCGGTAATCGTACGTGATGTTGATGCCGTGGATACGTCGTTTCCGGGCTTCGCCGCCTGCATGACATCGATCGGTGCCGATATAGAATCCAGCACCGAGCGCCAGTTATGACCAGGCGGGACTCAATACCAGTCATTGCTATTGACGGGCCTAGCGGGTCCGGCAAAGGCACCATAGCGCGTCGCGTAGCCAAGAGCCTGGGCTGGCATCTGCTGGATAGCGGAGCCCTTTACCGGCTGGTTGCCGTTGCAGCAGGCAGAAAGAGCATTTCGTTGGATTCGGCCGATGATTTAGCGGAATTGGCCAGAAACCTGGATGTTACGTTCGGCAGCGACGATTCTGGCGACGAATGCATATTGCTGGATAAAACCGATGTTACTGCGCAGATACGCACCGAAGATTGTGGTGCGGGAGCCTCGGTTGTAGCGGCGTTACAGCCGGTACGAGACGCGCTCCTTGAGCTGCAGCGGAGCTTTCGCAAGGCTCCAGGACTGGTCGCCGATGGCCGCGATATGGGCAGCTTTGTTTTCCAGGACGCGACGGCAAAAATCTACCTGACAGCAAGCCCGGAAGAGCGCGCGAAAAGGCGTTATAAGCAGTTGAAAGGCAAGGGTATTGATGTTACCTTGCCCGCCCTTTCAAGGGACATAGAGGACCGTGACAGGCGGGATTCCGAGCGATCGGTAGCTCCGCTCAAGCCTGCAGAGGATGCCAGAATTCTGGATTCCTCTGGTCAATCTATCGAGACAGTCACACAGACCATCTTGGACTGGATTGCAAAAGACTGCGTCGCCGACCTCTAGGAAGCGAGAAAGGACACTGTCAGAACCGGACCAGTTGTCGGGTTCTTTTTTAATGCAACCGTCTGCCCAAGGATGTGGCTTGACGTAAATGGGTGAGGACGTTGGTCCTCTTGGTTAATTAATCATGTCTGAAAGTTTTGCTGAATTATTTGAACAAACATTTGCCAGTAAACGAATAAAACCTGGTTCCATCATCACCGGAATCGTTGTCGCGGTAAATGACGATGTAGTACTCGTAAGTGCAGGTCTCAAGTCTGAGGCCGTTATCCCACTCGAACAATTTAAGAACGATAAAGGCGAAGGCAGCGTTGCTGTCGGCGATGAAATCGAAGTTGCACTGGATGCTGTTGAAGACGGTTTCGGTGAAACCAAGTTGTCGCGTGAGAAAGCGATTCGAGCACGCACCTGGACGGAGCTTGAGAAAGCATTCGAAGCCGGAGAAGTTGTTGAAGGCATAATCAATGGTCGCGTTAAGGGTGGCTTTACCGTTGAAATCGACAATGTCCGCGCATTCCTGCCCGGTTCGCTCGTTGACGTGCGTCCTGTGCGAGATCCTGCATACCTCGAAGGCAAGAGCCTCGAATTTAAGGTCATTAAGCTGGACCAACGCCGCAACAACGTTGTCGTATCACGACGTGCTGTGGTTGAGCAGGAATACTCTGCGGAGCGCGAAGCGCTGCTTGCGGAGCTGCAGGAAGGCGGAATGGCTAAGGGTATCGTCAAGAACCTGACCGACTACGGCGCGTTCGTAGACCTGGGCGGAATTGACGGTCTTCTGCATATCACCGACATGGCATGGAAGCGAGTTAAACATCCTTCTGAAGTGGTCAACGTGGGTGACGAGATTGACGTCAAGATTTTGAAGTTCGATCGTGAACGTCAACGTGTGTCTTTGGGTATGAAACAGTTGGGTGATGATCCGTGGAAGGATTTGGCCAGACGTTATCCGCCAGACACTCGCTTGTTCGGTAAGGTTACCAATATTGCTGACTACGGTTGTTTCGTTGAGATCGAAGACGGCGTTGAAGGTCTTGTTCACGTTTCCGAAATGGACTGGACCAACAAGAACGTTAATCCAGCGCGCGTTGTACAAATTGGCGAAGAAGTTGAAGTCATGGTCATCGAGATCGATGAAGATCGTCGTCGCATCTCGCTGGGCGTCAAGCAGTGTCAGTCCAATCCATGGGCGGAGTTTGCTTCACAGTTCAATCGTGGCGACAAAGTATCAGGGCAGATCAAGTCAATTACTGACTTCGGTATCTTCATTGGTCTTGACGGCGGAATTGATGGCCTTGTGCACTTGTCAGACATCTCGTGGGAGATGACGGGCGAGGAAGCTGTCCACAATTACCAGAAAGGTCAGGAAATCGAAGCGGCCGTTTTGGCAATTGATTCAGACCGCGAGCGTATTTCGCTTGGCATCAAGCAGCTTGAGAAAGATCCTTTCTCAGCATGGCTAGCCGCAAATCCGAAGAACACGATTGTTAAAGGCATCGTTACCGAAGTTGATGCGCGAGGCGCAATGATTGATCTCGGCGAAGGTGTTATTGGTTCGCTGCGTTCGTCTGAGATGGCTCGTGATCGGGTAGAAGATGCGCGATTGTTGATCAAGGTCGGTGAAGAGGTTGAGGCCAAGTTCACCAATGTGGATCGCAAGAATCGTTCAATCGCCCTGTCGATCAAGGCCAAAGAGGTTCACGAGGAGGCTGAAGCCATCAGTAGCTACAAGACTGAGCCAGGTACAGCTGCTGTCGGAACCACTCTGGGCGAGCTTCTGAAAGAAAAAATGTCCGGCGGAAGCAAATAATAAGTAAAAACAGTAGCCCGGACCGGTCGGTCCGGGCTATATTGTCAGTATTATCGGTGGGTTACGAATCTTCGACGGGGACGCGGAATACGAGATGACAAAATCTGAACTCATAGAAGTGATCGCTCGCATGCAAAAGCACCTCCCTGCGAAGGACGTGGAGCTTGCGGTAAAACACCTGCTCGACTTGATGAGCGACTCGCTGGCAAAGGGCCAACGTATTGAAATTCGCGGATTTGGCAGCTTCTCTCTGCACTTTCGACCGCCTCGTATTGGGCGCAATCCTAAGACGGGTGAAGCAGTTGCGTTATCAGGCAAGTATGTGCCGCATTTCAAGCCAGGCAAAGACCTTCGTGAACGTGTTGATGAAAGTCGCCACTTTCCGATAAAGAGTTGAGCGATGGCGGCCGTTGGCCGTTGTATGGGTCCAGCGGTTACCAATCCCGAATTAACTGCAATAAACTACCTGATCCATTTGCCACGCCTGGCGGCGTTGGAGTGAGCGAATGCTGAGGCGCGCAGCTTTTTTGGTCCTGATCTTGCTTATCGCAATCGTGGTTTTTACTTTCGTGGCGAAAAACACGGGCTTTGTCACGATTGACCTCGCATTCGCGAGCGTTACGTCGTCAATTGCCATAGTCATTACTGTAACGTTCGTATTGGGCGCGTTATTTGGAATTTTGTGTATGGGTTCGTATGTCCTGCGTCTGCTGAATGAGCGAAGAACCTTGCGCCGCAACTTGCGCAGTTCGGAATCTGAAGTCACCAGCCTGAGAAATCTTCCCCTTTCCGATGCCGACTGAATCCACATTTTTGCTTGCCGGTCTATTCCTGCTGCTTGCCGCAGCCGGATGGGCATTGGGCCGCTTTGGAGAGCGAGACGAAGTTGATGCGCCACCACCGCTAAACATTGATTACCTGAAGGGTCTTAATTTCCTACTTAATGAACAGACTGATCAGGCACTCGAGCACTTCTTGAAAATGGTCCGTGTCGACGCCGAAACGATTGAGACCCACTTTGCGCTGGGCAGCCTGTTTCGCCGGCGAGGTGAAGTGGATCGCGCGATCCGGGTCCACCAAAATATCATTGCGCGCCCGGATTTGGCCGCGGAGCAACGCGATCAGGCGCTGTTCTCGTTAGCTAAGGACTATCTTAGTGCCGGGCTGCTGGATCGTGCTGAGAAACTGTTTGTGCGGCTCTCACAGGGCTCTCGATACCAGGTGCAGGCATTGGAGAATCTCTGCCGGATCTTCGAGCAGGAACGAGACTGGGCAAAAGCCATTGATGCCGGCCAAAAGCTTGAGATGTTGGGTGGCAGGTCTCTTGCGTTACAAATTGCGCACTACCACTGTGAACTGGCGGAAGCTGCCGCTGCAAGCGGTGATTTTGGTGTGGCACGCGACTTCGTAAAGAAGGCGACAGCGGGTCGGCCAAAAACGATGCGCGGGGCTCTGACTCGAGCGCATATCGCCCGCGAAATGGACGATACCAAAACAGCATTGCGCCTGTACCACCGCATTATCGATGAGCACACTTACCTTATATCCGAGGCATTGCCGGAAATTGTTGCCATCTACAAGAAGGAAAACCAGATTCCTGAGCTCGAGCGAGCGCTGAAATCAATGCTGAAGAAGAACCCGGAAATGAACTCATTGGTGGCCTATACCGCGATCGTTAATGATATTGGCGGGATCTCAATCATTGATGACTGCGTTGAGAAATACATGCTCGACGAGCCGACTCTTGCGGAATTCATCGATTTGCAGAGTCTTACAGAAGAGGGCAAGGGTGCGCACGACTCGGCGCTTGCCAAGGTTCGACGTGCATTGTCTAAACTGGCCAGTTCGACCCCACGGTATCAATGCCAGGAGTGCGGCTTCTCCAGCCAACGTCTGCTCTGGCAGTGCCCCAGTTGCCGTGAATGGGAAACACAGCGGCCTGCATCGCGGGTGCAGTTTGATACGGTGCTGCAACACAGCATAACCGGCCCCTAGCCCGAACATCTCATGAGTGCCGGCCACCAGCAATAAAAGTCGCGGGTGAATCAGCCGTATGACTATCTATTGGCTGGTATAGAAGCGTAACACGATGCGCCTGCCGGGCTGTCGCTTCCTGTGCCGGCACATCGCGTTCGATCCTGCTCCAACCGTAGTCCCTGCTATGTCTCTCGCACGATCGAACGCGCGGCACTCGGCACAGAAACCGACAGTCCCGTCCACTCATGAAATATTCAGGCTGCCGGAACTCGGTTTCCCGCCACATATTGGAATGAACCGCAGAGATTTAACAGCGGTTAATGTCAATTAGCCCCTTTAAGCTCCTTTCGTGCGTCGCATGATGCGGCATACGTTTTTTAGTCTAATTTAAGGAGCTTGTGATGAAGATCTGTAAACATTTTTTTGTGCTTCTCGCCGCCGGATTGCCGCTCTGGTCGTTTGCCGGGCCGGTGAACGTCAATACAGCCGACGCCGAAACGATTTCAGCTGAACTCAAGGGAATTGGCCTTGCGAAGGCTCAGGCGATCGTCGACTACCGCAGCAAACACGGCCCGTTCAAGAGTGCCGACGAACTCACCCTGGTCAAAGGAATCGGTGAAAGCACCCTGAACGCCGTGCGTGCCGACGTCCTGGTCAGTTCACCGGCGAAAAAGAAGTGAGCGCGTAAGGACAATGAGGTCGCGTCGCGCAGGCAGGATTGCCGGCGCGACGCTATCTCAATAACCAGTGTGACCGCTGTCGTGACGCTTTGAGCTCGAATTGGCTATTATGCGACTCTGAATTTTGCTGACGGAGCACTAGATTGCATCAGAAAGTCAAAGCGGCGGTTTTCCCGGTGGCCGGGAGAGGCACACGATTCTTGCCTGCCACGAAAGCAAGCCCCAAGGAAATGCTGCCGATTGTCGACAAACCGCTGATCCAATACGCGGTTGAGGAAGCCGTTAGTGCCGGGGTTACCAAACTTGTCTTCGTAACAGGCAGCTCGAAGCGAGCTATCGAGGACCATTTCGACTCTGACCCCGAACTCGAACGAGCGCTAAGGGATTCCGGTAAGGATGAATTGCTGAATTCCATTCGGAATATCGTGCCAGCCGGCGTCTCATGCATCTACATACGTCAGGGCGAACCTCTGGGTCTCGGGCATGCGGTGTTATGCGCTCGCCCTGCGGTCGGTGATCAGCCATTCTTCGTCCATCTAGCTGACGATTTGATCGCGGGCGAACCTTCCTGCCTCGCACAAATGGCGGACCAGCATCAGCAACATGGCGGCAGCGTGATTGCGGTCCAAACCGTTCCAGCGGCCGATACATCGAGTTACGGCATCGTCGCAGTGGATGATAGTGACAACCATCGTATTACGAGCATTGTCGAAAAACCGGCACCGGACAAAGCACCATCGAATTCGGCAGTTGTTGGCCGGTATCTACTACCCCCGGAGATTTTCGACAAGCTGGAGACAACTGGTCGAGGTGCGGGTGGCGAAATTCAACTCACCGATGCAATTGCCGATCTGCTCGACGAAACTCCAGTCTATGCCTATTCGTTTACAGGTGATCGATATGACTGCGGCAGTAAGCTGGGTTACTTGCAGGCAACTGTTGCTTACGGTCTTGCGCACGATGAAGTCGGCGCTGGATTTCGGGAGCACTTGAAACGGTTGATGAACGACTGATTTAGTAGCTGGGCCACGCTCTTCGCAATCCGGGAGCCCATCCACTATGCTCTGCTCAGTGCTGATGCATTTTTGGAGCGTGGCCATGAAGTTCGCACTGACCATCCTAGTCCTTCTGACTTTGTCGTCGATGGCATTCCCACATCACTCCAGGGCTGCATACGATGCCGACACCGTTACAGTAATCGAAGGCGACCTTGTCGATGTTCGCTGGAGAAATCCGCATATTGTATTTACGTTGAGGGTGACGGATGCGAACGGCATCGAGTCGACCTGGCGCATGGAAGCGGGTTCGATCTATATGCTCCGGCGTGGTGGGTTAACAGAAGAGTCATTTCGAACCGGCCAGAGAGTCCGAGTGGCAGGGCACCTGTCAAAAACCACAGATCGCGATTTTCTCTCCAACAGCATTTTGTTTCCGGATGGTCGCGAAGTCATGGCAATGCCAGGTGCAGAGGCGCATTGGAGTGATGAGAGTCTTGGTGGTAGAGATTTCTGGGAGGCAGACATTGACAGACTTGAGGAGTCCGTGGCGGATGGCCGTGGAATATTTCAGGTGTGGAGCGTGCCCCAGCACACCAGTGACACTTCGACACTTCCATTTACGCAAGCTGCGATTGCCGCGAGAGCGAAATGGGACATGATAGACAATCCTTTGACTCGGTGTGAACAACCGGGGTTGCCGCGAATTATGCTCAATCCGCATCCATTTCAGTTCATTGATAATGGCGAAACAATCACGGTGCTCGGCGAGGAATTCGATATGGTTAGAACCATACATTTGAATTCTGCACTTGACCCCGAGACTCAGCCGCCCAGTAATTTGGGCTATTCGATCGGGCGATGGAACGCCGGTACGTTGGAAGTTCGCACGACTCGAATCAACTGGCCGTATTTTGATTCCATAGGAACACCACAGAGTGAAGTGGTCGAAATACATGAGACTTTTTCTATCAGTGAAGATCAACGCCAACTGACTTATCACATAACCGTCGTTGATCCAGTAACCATGACAGATCCTGCGGAGATAGAGAGGGTATGGCTTGCTCTGGATGAAACTGTTGAGCCCTTTGATTGCGAAGTTTTTTAATGTGCGATTGCTTCGTGCACTAGCCATGCGAATCAAAACATCGCGCTCACGTAGTGATAACGAACTGTCAAGATTTGTAGAAGGGCTTGCCATCGGAAATTCACTGGATCAAACTCAGAGTGAGTTCAGGATAGTAGTTTCAACTTAAACCTTTAGCTCTACCCATTAGCGCGATTACCCTTTATTTTGAGGACGGTCCGAATGACTACACGACGCAACTATCTCAAGTACATGACTTTGGCAGGCGCATCCTTAGCGGTACCATCAGGATTGCTCAATGCTCTGGAAGGCGGAGAAATCATTACTCGCGCAATTCCATCGTCAGGAGAAAAGTTACCGATTGTAGGTTTAGGCAGCTCCGCGACCTTTTCGTCGACGGCTCGTTCATCAGATGCGGACGCCTTGCGTGACGTGATGTCGGTTCTCTTCGATAACGGCGGGAGCGTCTTCGACACTGCGCCGGGTTATGGCGCTTCAGAACAAGTAGCAGGCGGTATTGTTCAAGGGCTTGATGCGACTCAGAAAGTTTTCTGGGCTACTAAAATGAACGTAGCTGGTCGGGGCGGCGGCAAGGCTGATGTTGACCGTGCGCGGGCGCAGCTTGAAAAATCATTTGAGTACATTGGGAAAGACCCGATCGATCTGGTTCAAGTGCATAATCTTGGCGACCTTGCCACTCAATATCCCATATTAGAAGAATACAAAGCTGACGGCAGGATACGTTACATCGGCACGACGTCGACTCGCGCAAGTAGATATTCTGACCTCGCCAAGTTCATGCGCGAGCAGAAACCGGATTTTATTGGTGTTGATTACGCTGTCGACAACACAGGATCTGCTGATGAGATTCTGCCATTGGCTCAGGAGCTAGGTATCGGTGTTCTGGTGTACGTGCCATTTGGTCGCAGCCGGCTGTTCAGTCGCGTCAAGGGGATTGAATTGCCTGATTGGGCACAGGAACTCGGTTGTGAAACATGGGCGCAGTTTTTCATCAAGTTCTCAGCTGCTCATCCGGCGGTGACCGCGGTCACACCAGCGACCAGCAAGCCAAAAAACATGCTGGATAATCTTGGCGCGATGGTCGGTGAACTTCCCGATTCAGCTACCCAAAAACGAATGGTAGATCTGATCGCAGGTCTGCCGTCAGCGTAAGTCTATTGATGGATTTGTAAGCTCGCGGTAACGAGCTGTCAGCTAAAAACAATCGTCTTGAGGCCGTTGAGCATCACTCGATGCTCCGCTTGATATCTCACCGCCTTGGCAAGGACCTGTGTTTCGATATCACGGCCGACTGCTGCGAGATTTTCCGGCGATTGCGAGTGCGTAACCCTGGCTACACCCTGTTCAATGATCGGGCCTTCATCAAGATCGGCCGTCGCATAATGTGCCGTTGCACCAATGAGCTTAACTCCGCGTTCATGTGCCTGATGATACGGACGAGCGCCTTTGAAGCCCGGCAGAAACGAATGGTGAATATTGATGATGCGTCCCGGTAGTGCATCGCAAAACTCAGTACTCAGGATTTGCATATAACGGGCCATGACCACGAAGTCGATATTTTCTGACTTACAAATTTTGAGGACCTGCTCTTCTTGCTGTCGCTTGGTTTCTTTGGTCACAGGCAGATGATGAAACGGGATATCGTGCGATGCCACTAGCTTGTAGGTATCCCTGTGGTTCGATATTACGGCAGGAACTTCGATATTCAACTCGCCGATTCGTTGGCGATATAGAAGATCGATCAAGCAATGATCGAATTTCGAGACCATGATCAGGACTCGCGCTTTGCGGCCTGATTCATGAATGTTCCAGTCCATCTCATATTGCATCGCGGTTGGTTGGAATGCGTCGCGCAATTCGTCATGTGAACTGGCATCTGCGGAGACGCTGAAGTGAATTCGCATGCAGAACAGGTTTGTAACTGAGTCTCCAAACTGTGCGCTATCAATAATGTTGCCGCCGGAATTGATCACAAAACCGCTGACATCGTGGACGATTCCCGGCCGGTCGGGGCAGGTCAGTGTCAGAATATAATGTACGGATGGGGAAGTCATCTGTCGGGCCTCAATGATCGAAAAAGCGTCGTTTTCCGACGTCAATTCAGATTTGTAGTGCCAATGGTTCTATCGATCCGAATCCGATGATAGAAAGGCCTTCATGTGAAGGCCTTTTAAATTTGGCTCCCCGACCCGGACTCGAACCAGGGACCAATTGATTAACAGTCAATCGCTCTACCAACTGAGCTATCGGGGAATAATTTACGCTGTCCATTCTGCCAGACTTGGACGAACAATACAGCGGCCGGGATTCTCGTTCAGCCTCGGTCTGAAGTCAAGCGACGATCGCCTGTTTTATGCGTCTGACGGCTTCTTGAAGCAGCTCAAGCGAGCAGGCAAAAGAGAGCCGCAGGTAACCGGGGGCACCAAATGCACTACCAGGAACCAGGGCAACATTCGCCGCATTGATTAAATGTTCAGCTAATTCGGCGTCGCTGCTCAGACCCAGGCGTTCGAGGGCCCCGTCGACACGTGGAAAAGCATAGAAAGTGCCTTCGCCCGAACGACACTCAAAGCCCGGGATGTCATTCAGAGCGTTGATCAGATAATCGTGGCGATGCTTGTAAGCAGTCGTCATTTCCGCAACCACTTCCTGATCTCCGTCAAGGGCGGCAATAGCGGCGACTTGAGACACGCTACAGGCATTTGACGTGCTCTGGCTTTGGATTGTCGTCATCGCCTCGATTAGCGGTGCCGGCCCCCCGGCGTAACCAATACGCCAACCGGTCATTGCATAGGCCTTGGATACGCCATTGATAGTCACAGTCCGATCGTAAAGGGCGGGGCAGGCGGCGGCGAAACTGACGAACGGTTCATCGGCCCAATGTATTGGTTCATAGATTTCATCAGTAGCGATGACGACTTGCCGCTGCGCTTCGAGCACCGATCCGAGCGCCTCGACCTCTGCACGGCTGTAACTCGCTCCGGTTGGATTCGATGGGCTATTGAGAATAAGCAATCGAGTCCGTGGCGTAATGGCGCTACTGAGCTGCTCTGGAGTTATCTTGAATTCCTGTTCGATACCGGCTTCAACAAACACCGGTTCGGCGTCCGCAAGCCGAACAATATCCGGATACGATACCCAGTAGGGTGCAGGAATAATTGCCTCGTCTCCCGGCCCAAGCAGAGCCATACAGAGATTGAATACGGACTGCTTTGCCCCCGAAGAAACCAATATCTGAGATGCCTCATATTCAAGGCCGTTATCGCGCGCGAACTTGCGTTGGATTGCGGCCTTTAATTCCGCGGTGCCACCGACCGGCGTGTATTTGGTTTCGCCACCCAAAATAGCCTTGATCGCCGCATCTTTAATTGATTGTGGTGTGTCGAAATCGGGCTCGCCTGCGCCGAGACTGATAATGTCATGTCCGGCAGCACGCAGCTCGGCCGCTAGTGCCAGTACGGCACTGGTTGGTGACGGTCGGACCCGTGCCATACGCTCTGAAACTGATAAACTCACTTGTTTGCCTCCGCGAAACTGCTGCCAATGGTACGTGAAACAACAAAATTGCCCAAGAAGAGTTCAGCCGTCGACCGTGACCGGTTCGTTCTCGAATCGGACTACGAGCCGGCCGGCGATCAAGGACAGGCAATCAAGGGACTCGTCGAGGGACTGAACGATGGCCTGGCCCGCCAGGTACTGCTGGGCGTTACCGGTTCCGGCAAGACATTTACGGTCGCCAGCGTCATCGAACGCGTGCAGCGCCCAACGATTATTCTTGCACCGAACAAGACTCTCGCCGCTCAGCTGTATGGCGAAATGCGCGAATATTTTCCGAAGAACGCAGTTGAGTATTTCGTGTCGTACTACGACTACTATCAACCGGAAGCGTACGTCCCAAGTTCGGATACTTTCATCGAAAAGGACGCATCAATTAACCAGCACATTGAGCAAATGCGATTGTCGGCGACCAAAGCATTGATGGAACGTAGCGATGCCATTATTGTTGCCACCGTCTCGGCGATCTACGGGCTGGGAGATCCGGAAGCATACTTCAGTATGGTTTTGCATTTGGTTCGGGGTGATCGAATCGATCAAAGGACTATTCTCAAGCGATTGGCAGAACTTCAGTATCAACGTAACGAAATGGAACTGTCGCAAGGGTCTTATCGCGTTCGCGGCGACGTCATTGATATTTTTCCAGCGGACTCGGAACGAGACGCAGTACGAATCGAATTGTTTGATGACGAAATAGAGACGCTGTCTTTCTTCGACCCGCTAACCGGTGAAGTTTTACGACGGGTTGCCCGCCTCACGGTGTTCCCCAAGACTCACTATGTAACTCCACGGGAAAAACTCCTGGAGGCTTGCGAATACATAAAGGTGGAGTTGAAGAGCCGCTTGGAGTATCTGAGAATGAATGAAAAACTTGTTGAAGCTCAAAGACTTGAACAGCGAACCTTATTTGATTTAGAGATGATTAGAGAGCTTGGATACTGTTCAGGCATAGAAAACTACTCGCGCTATTTATCGGGGCGCGTGGAGGGAGAAGCACCACCGTGTTTGTTTGATTACTTGCCGCCAGATGCATTGCTCGTTGTCGACGAAAGCCACGTCACCGTGCCGCAATTGGGGGCCATGTATAAAGGCGACCGATCACGCAAAGAAACACTGGTGCAGTTCGGTTTTCGATTGCCCTCGGCGCTGGACAATCGACCATTGCGTTTTGATGAGTTTGAATCGCTGGCCCCACAGATGATTTACGTATCGGCAACACCGGGTGATTATGAACAAAAACATGCCGACAATACTGTCGAGCAACTCGTTAGACCGACGGGCCTGATTGACCCGAAGATTGAGGTTCGACCGGCCAAGACGCAGGTAGACGATGTATTGTCCGAAATCGGAAAACGTGTCGCGGTCGGTGAAAGGGTCCTGATTACCACGCTCACGAAGCGTATGTCGGAAGATTTGACTGATTACCTGCGGGAACACAATTGTCGCGTTCGATATCTGCACTCCGATATCGGCACAGTTGAGCGAACAGAAATCATTCGGGATTTGCGACTAGGCGCATTTGATGTGCTCGTTGGCATCAACTTGCTTCGCGAGGGTCTGGACATGCCGGAGGTATCGCTGGTTGCAATTCTCGATGCGGATAAGGAGGGGTTCTTGCGATCGGAGCGTTCATTGATCCAGACAATGGGGCGGGCTGCAAGAAACATCAACGGAACCGCAATTCTCTATGCAGACAGGATTACCGGCTCAATGGAGCGGGCGATCGGAGAGACTACGCGTCGCCGGGAGCGGCAAGTTGCTCACAACAAGAAGAACAACATTAAGCCAGCGTCGATCATCAAGCAGGTGGCCGATATCATGGAGGCCGCGTATCCGGTGCCGGGTCGCGGGAGTCGGCGCATCGCGGAAGATGCCACACGCTATGAATCTCTAACTCCTGATCAACTAATGAAAAAAGCTGCCAAATTGGAAAAGCAGATGTTGCAGCACGCACGCGACCTGGAATTTGAGGAAGCGGCCAGATTACGTGACGAAATTCTGCGAATTCGCCACGAGGGCCTGGGTTTAACCGAGCCGAGAACGACTTAATAGAGACCCGGATGTTTAACAGTGAACGGATGGCTATTGGCCTTGCGCGAGGCTGTCGCCTTGAGTATCGTATGCCGCCCTTCGATACTGTAGGGCGGTTAGCTCAGGGGCCGTTGAACGAAATGGCTGAGCTTGTCGGTAAACCGCTAGTTATTAGAATATAGCGGTTTTAAGAAAGTTGATGGACTAGGTGTGGCCTGTCGGAGGCACCTAGACGTTGTAGGGCGATTAGCTCAGGGGTAGAGCGCCACGTTGACATCGTGGAGGTCGGTGGTTCGAGACCACCATCGCCCACCATCCTTTGGCATCAGGACCTGCGGTTGCAGGTGCTCGGCACAGTGATT
>PVMK01144445.1_pt1 | contig 32399 bp, 27 predicted proteins | sample 1853481 | NCBI WGS metagenome assembly PVMK01 (sample SAMN08533507, study PRJNA380276) | Marine sediment metagenome, whole genome shotgun sequencing project.
TACACCGGCAAGTTCTGACAGACAATCTCGCCGTTCATTGCCGCCTCGGTTAGCACACTCACTCGCCAACCTTTCCCGGCCGTGTCGGCCAACGCGTCAATGCCCTCGACGGTCGTTAATGTTGAGTCACAGTCGAAAAAGATGTGTTGGAAGGCAGGCCAGCGCATGAGCTAAGACAATTGAAATTGGGTTAGAGCTAGGATTTCCTGATGTAATTGACCATTAGATGCCAGGCATCCGTTTTGGTTCAGCTGCCAGGCGCCGCCGGAATTATTGCTTATCTGCCCACCAGCCTCTGTAATAAGCAGCTCGGCTGCCGCGACATCCCAGGCACTCAGAGCTACGTTACAGTAGACGTCTAGACGACCAGCGGCAATCCAGGCCAGCGCCAGGGCAGCAGATCCCGTCGCTCGAACTGTTTGCACCCGGTGAACAATCCGGCCGACGGCGTCAAGCATTTGCTGGCGTCGGTGATAATCCCGGCTCCAATCTAACCCAACGATCGCCGATTCCATGTTGTTCGTCGGGCTAACCTGCATCGGCCGGTCGTTCAAGGTACAACCTTGACCCATAGATGCGCTAAATAACTCATTGCGGAATGGATCAAATATTGCTGCGGCTAGCACCCGGTGGGTCATTGGTTCACTGCTCGAAACGGACTTATCAGGAGTATCGGGATAAAAAATTTCAGCTGCGGCAACGGAAATGCAAAAAGTCGGGATATGGCGACTATAATTTGTGGTGCCATCTACCGGATCAATGATCCAGATAATTGGGCCACCCTCCGGAAGTGATGGATCATCTTCTTCAGTCAAGAATCCATGTTCAGGGTACTGGTCAAGGATATTTCCTGTTATCAAAGCCTGGGCAGCGTAATCGGCGTCGGTGACGAAATCACGGTAGCCCTTGTTGCTTACCTGCCGGGGTTGCAACCATTTATGAAGCAACAAATCGCCGGCCTCGCTGGTAACGTTCCTGGCTAAGGTTTCGAGTTTGGAAAGCTCAATCTCACTGACGTCAATCATTTCATATTCTCATGCGGCAATCAAGCGGGTACATATACCTGAATATTTGCACAAATTGCCCAAATATCACTCCCCACCTGCGAATTGGCAGCATTATAGCATGGCCATAAGGTAGAGCAATAGCCAGAGTGTGTGAATCGGTCCAATCTTTGGGTTCATTGTCAGGAAGGGTTGATCCAACACCCACTCTATAGCAATGATTAGCAGATCTAATACATCTCTATTTCAGATCTAACAGTGCTCTTATGAGAATGCCATAAAGTAGCATTGTGTTCGTTAATAAAGATTACGAACGACTGGTTCTCACCAGAAGAAATAAGAATCTTTTAGTGATTTTTTATCAACAAGTTATTCCAAGATAAACAGATGCCTAGCAGACCTAATGATATTGCAAGTAGAGAATAGATGGAGGTTTTACAATGATATACCGTAATGAATACCGAAGAGTGATGCGGCCCAGGCGAGTTATATGGCGTGGGATGCGTGATTTGCAGAATGATATGGAGTTCTTGCTGGGAGGCACCCGCGGTCCGATTCGCAAACAATACCCAATGATTAATGCCTGGGTCAACGAAGACGGATTGATTGTATCGGCCGAACTCTCTGGCGTCGACCCCGAAGAGATGGATATCTCTGTTGTCGGAGATACCTTGACCTTAAGCGGTACCAGAAATGGCGAAGATCTACCGGACGGCGCCGAATATTATCATCGTGAGCGTGACCATGGGGAGTTCACCCGATCATTGAATCTTCCCTTCAAGGTTGATGTGGATGAAGTGGAAGCAAGCTTCGTGAATGGCATTCTCAAACTCGAGCTTCCCCGATTACCAGAAGAAAAGCCAAAGAAGATTTTGCTTAAATCTGGATAATTTTTGATTGTTTCTTACAGAGAAGAGTTAATTAAAAAGCGCTTCAAATGAAAAAGTTTTTGAATATAAGGATGAGAAATGAGTGAAACAACAGTTGAAACCAAGCAAGAAGAAGTGATGGTTGCTGAGAAGGTGGCGTCGGTTAAACCTCGGCGGACTTATTCACCAGCCATAGATGTTTTTGAGACAGATGACTCGATTGTAATGCTTGTCAATATGCCCGGGGTACCCGAAGAGAATGTCGACATCACCCTGGAAAAGAACCAGCTAACAATTCGCGGTGAGGTAGAATACGAGGCGCCGGCGGGCTACAAGGCGGTCTATGGCGAGTACGCTGTAGGTGACTACAAACGCACATTTTCCCTATCGGATGCGGTCAACCAGGATGAGATCGAGGCGATCTTGAAGCACGGCGTGCTTCGCCTGGTTTTAGCCAAGGCCGCCGCTGCCCAAACCCGACAAATAGCGGTCCGTGCTGGTAACTAACGATCGAGGTTCTGATAATTAAGTTAATGTGAAAATGGTCTGATGGCCAAGTGACATTCTTAGAAAGATGTAACGGGGGCCGGTGCTCAACAAAGAACCGGTCCCTTTGCAATCACTCTAAATGTGATAGGAACCATTCTCGAGTCTCCACAGACCGCATATTTTGACCCAGGTACTATTCGCCAATCCGTACTTCAAAGTGAAGATGAGCATCCTTTTGATCACTTTGAAGAACGAATAGCGATCGTGTATTGCCGGCTGAACCAATCACCTGGCCTCTACTTACCCCCATCCCTTCTTCTACCTCATTAGCTAACGAGCTTAAATGAACATGCCGATTGAGATGTAACCGGGCATCCCGCGGGTAGAACACGCTCACTTCCCAGTTCAAGAAATATTTCTATCGAAGCATCTGATAAAAATTGGCGCAGGGCCATACTCTCGTGCTCGGAAAACGGGAAGGAGCCACCTTGCTCTGGTGTCCAATCATTGTTTCCGCAGTCATCTAATGGGTTACTCGCGTAGGCATAGATGACAGTTGTTAAGTTTTCCTTTTCGGGAGCAACTGTTTCTTATATGTTTGACTGTCGGGCACAAGCGACTCCCCATCGTAAGAGAAGTGCCAGCAACCACGGTTGGTCACCCCATTTTAACATCAGAAAATGACAGAATGGACAAAGATATCAAAAAATTAACTGTTTGAAATCGAGAAATCCTAAAGGTTCATGGCCAGAAAATCCCGGTACCATTCCATTGCTTTCCTTAATCCATCCTCCAGGGTGTACTTTGGATACCATCCCAATTTCTGGTGGGCTCGCTTTGACGACAAATACTGGTCAGGAATCTCATTTTTGGCCTGGTTTAAAATTATTGGCTTCAGGTTCGTTTGACCCGAGATTTCACAGATAGCACTAACCATTTCAAAGGCGGCTACGGGCTGGTCCATTCCAAAATTAAATGCCAAACCATGCAGATTTTCATCTCTAATATTCTCGCCGAGCATCATGTACCCGCTGACAGCATCTTCGACATAAAGATAATCTCTTTTTGGGGAGCCGTCCGAACGAATTATTGGCTGGTTACCTTGAAGGACGCTTCGAATCGTACCGGGGACAATTCGATTCCAATTTAAATCCCCTCCACCGTACAGATTGCTGAATCGGGTTACCACGGTTGGTGTACCATAACTATGGGCATAGGCGCGGGCAATCATGTCTGCGCAACTTTTGGATACGTCGTACGGGTGGCGAGCCATGAGCGGGGTATCCTCTTGATATGGCAACTGTTCCTGTTCACCATAGGCCTTATCACTACTGGCTACAATAATGCCTTTTACTGTTGGGTTTCTTCTGGCCGCTTCGAGTAAGACCCAGGTACCCTTAATATTCGTCTCAAAGGTGGACAGTGGCGATCTATTGGCGATACCGACAATGGTCTGAGCCGCCAAATGGAATACGATCTCAATCTCATACTCCGCCAGAACCCGCTCCATTAATACATAATCGCTAACATCCCCGTTTACGATGCTAATCTGGTCTCGTAATCCGGTTTGCGCCAAATGAGAATGGGGAACCCAGTCACGAATCAAGCCGACGACATCGGCCCTAGCTGCGACCAGTCCGGCCGTCAACCAGGATCCAAGAAATCCATTGCAGCCAGTAACCAGTACACGCTTCTCTTTCCAAAATGAATCAATCAATGTATCGCTCCGAAACTAGGGGGGTCTGGACCGAAGATTGACGATCCAGCCTGATCGAGGCATTATCACCTGGACCACGTATTACCATACTTTCCAAGGGGCTCCCGTTTGCCATAATTTTTCAAGGAGAATGGTTTCTTTCATAGAATTCATCGACTGCCAGAAACCATCGTGCCTGTATATCATCAACTGGTTTTGCTCAGCCAAAGCTGGGAGCACACCTTGTTCCAAACTCACGTTATTTCCATTCGCCATTAGATCAAGCGCTGAGCGTTTAAACAGCATAAAACCACCATTTATCCATTGCTCCATACGTGGCCGTTCGTGGAATCCTTGAACCAAACCGGACTCATCCGCCTCAACAACGCCAAATGGCAATTGTATCCGGACAGCAGTTATTGTCGCTGTCTTGCCGTGGGATCGATGGAAATCCGCCAACGCCGAATATTCACATCACTGACGTCGTCGCCGTAGGCCACAAAAAAAAGGTCTTCGGTTAGATAGTGGCTTACTCGGGCAATGCGAGTGGCTTTATCCGTCTGAAGGCCGGTTTCACACAAGGTAACGTTCCAGCCCGGATGATCGATGCTACTCTGAAATTCAAGCTTATCGCCCCCGATCGTGTTACCCAACTTTAGCGATAAATCCCGGCTCATAGAATCGTAATCGAGAAAATAGCGTCTGATCTGCTGTGATTCGTGACCAAGTGTTAAGACAAAACGGTTGAAACCGTAGGCAGAGAATATGCGCATGACATGCCAAAGTATCGGCCGCCCGCCGATTTGGACAAGCTCCTTTTTCGTGAGCGTCTGTCCCCGCATGCGGGTTCCTTGTCCACCACAAAGAATTACTACTGGAATCTGAGCCATATTGATATAGGTGTTGTCGAATGCTCTGGCTCTAGAGGCGAAGACCGAATCATTCGCGTCCTGACCGGCTTCGATCTTCGTTTGATTATTCTTTCCCTTGCGAGCGGAAAACTGCTTCTCGGAGATGTTTCAAATATGGAGGATAGATAATACCAACCTCAGTTACAATGCCACTTACGTACCGGTACGGTGTCACGTCGAAAGCTGGATTTCTGGCGCTAATGCCAGGTGGTGCGATGGGCCTGTCAATCGCATTGACAACTTCTTCCGCAGGACGCTCTTCAATGGGGATCAAATCGCCATTGGCCAGGTTGATATCAATCGTGCTCGTCGGGACAACAGGGTAGAAGGGGATACCATTCTCTTTGGCAACCACCGCCAATTTATAAGTGCCTATTTTATTTGCCACATCTCCATTGGCTGCTGTTCTATCAGAACCGACCAGGACAATGTTTACCTCTCCTGTGCGCATGAAGTGACCTGCAGCATTGTCGGCGATTAGATCGAAAGAAATGCCACGCTGCTGCAATTCCCAGGTTGTCAGGCGAGCGCCCTGGAGACGTGGTCGCGTTTCATCAACAAGCACATGAATGTTTTTCTTCTGTTCATGGGCCGCGAATATGACACCCAGGGCTGTTCCCCAATCCACGGTCGCCAATGCCCCGGTATTGCAATGATGGAGAATTGTATCGCCATCGGATATTAGCTCGGCTCCATAAAAGCCCATGCGCCGGTTCAATTCAACATCGTCATCGGCGATTTTTTGGGCAGATTGGAGCAATGCGGTAGAAATTTGTTCCGGTGTCGTCCAGGCTTGATCATCACTAATTTTCAATTGGCGTTGACGGCCCAAGATAAGTTTACAGCCGTCGGTCGGGCAGCGTTGAGAACCTCGGCCGCCGCTGCCAATTCGCTTCGCAAGACAGCAACGCTGCCGGCCGAACTCTGGCGTGCTGCCAAAGCCATTCCAAAAGCGGCCGTAGCTCCGATTGCCGGAGCGCCGCGGACATACATCTCAGTGATGGATCGCGCAACCTCATGATAATTCTCAAATTCAGCGATGATGAATTCGAAAGGAAGTAAACGCTGGTCAATTAGCTTGACCGTATTATTCTCGTAATCCCAGAATACGGTTCGCATGTGCCCTCCTCTCCTGACCGAGATCATAACACAGGCATGGAGGCATGCCAATCGTTGACAAACCTTGATGAGGATCTTCGCTGGTCTGTTTGCCTATTTTGACTGGCCGGGTAGCCATTGTTAGAATGAACTCACAGGTGCAATATGAGTAAACAACCTTCAATATTTGAGGAACTTGGGGCATGGTGTCGCTGGCTAACCCTGGGGATCGGCATTAAACGCTGGTTGATAATCCTGGCTTTTGGGGCACTCTTGGCGGGCACGGGTATTGGGTCTCTACTCCTTATACTCGGACAAAGAGAAGTGCTGCCGGCAAACCTGTTTGCAATATTAACGCTTCAGTTCTTGCCAACCGGATTACGTGTCCTGGCACCCTTATTGATAGGAGGAGCGCTCATTTTCCTGGCGATTCTGCGGCTCGGGAATAACCTCGTCGCGCCGTTTAAACAACCGGGCGTTGATGTTGCTCACTCCTTGTATAGTTACAAGCAAAAGCAACGAGGACCCAAAATTGTGGCCATCGGTGGAGGAACTGGGATGCCTAATCTCTTACGGGGGTTGAGCCGTTACACTAACAATATTACGGCTATTGTCACTGTAGCCGATGATGGCGGAAGTAGCGGCCGGATCAGGCGTGAGCTTGGTTTACTTCCACCAGGGGATTTTCGCAACAACATCGCTGCCTTAGCCCAAGATGAAGCATTAATGACCCAGTTGTTGCAATACCGATTTGGGGGGCGATTAGGAGAGGCTGGTCACGACTCTGGATCTAGAGAATTACAGGGGCATGCCTTTGGTAATTTATTATTGGCCGCCTTGACCGGTGTTACCGGGAGTTTTGATGAGGCGCTAATTGCGGCTGGTCGCGTGCTGGCGGTCCAGGGACAAGTGCTACCCTCTACTTTACTTCCTGTTACACTGACGGCAACAGTCATTTCTGGAGTCGACGCAAAATCCACGTTAGTTGTTGGAGAATCGGCAATCACTGAAGCCGCAGGTCAGGTAGAGCGGGTCAGACTTGACCCAGACCTGGTTCCGGCTTATCCGCCAACAGTGAAGGCGATATTGCAGTCAGACCTGGTAGTTATCGGTCCCGGCAGTTTGTATACAAGCATTCTCCCTAACCTGTTGGTCCCCGATATCGCCCAGGCTTTGATACACACCCAGGCTAAACGGATTTATGTTTGTAATCTTGCCACGCAACCCGGTGAGACGGATAATTACTCAGTTGCTAACCACGTTGCTGCAATACGCCGCCATGTCAGCCATTTTGATCCTGATGAACGGGGTTGCCTGGACGTGATATTAGCCAATGACAATCTTTCTGTGCCACCGGGCACAGGCGGTGGCAACACTGTCTTTGTGTTACCGGAACCTGTAGATGATAAACGGTATGTGACGGCTGACCTGGTTGATGAAGAGCGGCCATGGCGTCACGATAGCGATAAGCTGGCCAAGACGGTAATGAGCTTTGCTTAACAATGTACTTAGTTTTCAGCTAATGTTTTCTCCGAGAAACAACAGACCATGCAACTAATCATCACTGCCCGTGGCGGACAAAACTATTCAATCTAAGGAGACTATTTAATGAGTGTAAAAGTAGGAATTAATGGATTTGGTCGAATTGGCCGGCAGGTCTACAAGGCCATTTATGAGAACCATCGCGACGTGCTTGATGTCGAGGCCATAAACGATCTTATGGATGTTGACACCAATGCCCATATGCTCAAATATGATTCGACCTACGGCCGGTTTCCAGGCGTGGTCGAAGCCCGTGATGGCAATCTCTTCGTGGATGGAGAAAAGCTAAAAAGTTTTGCCGAACGCGATCCGGCAAAATTGCCTTGGGGTGATTTGGGGGTTGACATTGTCTTGGAGTGCACAGGCATTTTCAAGGACCGTGATACGGCCGGCTTGCACCTGGAAGGCGGCGCTAAGAAGGTCGTGATTTCCGCGCCAGGTAAGAACATGGATGCCACCTTTGTACTTGGCGTCAATGAAGGGGATTACGATCCGGTAAATCACCATGTAATCTCCAACGCCAGTTGCACCACCAACTGCCTGGCACCTGTGGCGAAAGTTGTCAATGATCAATTCGGGATCAAGAGAGCATTGATGTCCACGATTCATGCTTATACAAACGGGCAGAAGATTCTGGATATGGCCGCAAAGGATTTACGGCGTTCTCGCTCTGCCGGACTAAATATCATTCCCACAACGACGGGAGCAGCGAAGGCTGTGGCAGTGGTAATCCCAGAATTGGCCGGGCGGTTTGATGGGATGGCGTTCCGAGTTCCAGTGCCCACGGTTTCTGTCGTCGATTTGACCGCTGAGCTGGATAAAGATACGTCCGTCGCAGAGTTGAATGGCGCCTTGAAAGCGGCCGCTAGCGGTGGTGGTTGGTTAGGCAAGATCCTTGATTATACCGATGAGCCTTTGGTTTCGACCGATTTTATTGGATCCGAATTCTCCTCGACAGTAGATGGCCTTTCAACCCAGGTCAGTGGTGGCAATCTGGTTAAGATTGTAACCTGGTATGATAACGAATGGGGTTACTCAATGCGCCTGGCTGATTTGGCTGTTTTTGTTGCCGAGCAGCTATAAGCGATCTGATCAGTTGTTGATAATCTAATATGTCATAGGGGCGCTTGAAAAGGCGCCCCTATTTGCATGTACATCGCATTTGATGGTGGGTGAAACAAATGGAACTAAAAGAGCTTGAACTGCGCATGCATACTTTTGTTGACAGCAAGGGCTGGTATGATGCAGATTCACCCAAACATCAGTCACCACGTAATTTGGCTATTTCATTGGCCATCGAAGCGGCCGAACTCCTTGAGCATTTTCAATGGCGTGAGGAGGTGATTGATCGCCCGGCCTTGGCCGGGGAACTGGCTGATATTGGTTTATATTTGCTTCAATTGGCCAGCGTCACTGAAATTGATCTGGAACAGGCAATTCTCGATAAGTTAGACCAAAATCAACATCGCGAGTGGCCAGCGCCTTAAAAATTCACTGGTTTGCACGATTTTTTGTAGGGTCGAGATTCGTTAAATGCATAAGGGAACAGTGGGTATTAGGGCTTTGACTTTGTCAGAACTAAAGTAACGAGACCAGACGCTTACCGCCAAGTAGGAGAACGCCATGCGCATCATGGCTGTCAGCGATCGAATATTGGACCAGCTTTACGCTACCGATGTGGGCAGCCGGTATCCTGACCTGGACCTTATAATCGGATGTGGCGACTTGCCATATTACTATCTGGAATTTTTGACTTCGGCCTTGAATACGGATCTGCTTTATGTTAGAGGAAACCATGATATCGGTCCCCAATATACTGCTGACGGCCGGGTACTGACGGGAGTACCTGGAGGGGTTGATATTCACGGACGCTTTGTTAAGAAAAAGGGATTATTGATTGCGGGCCTGGAAGGCTCGATGCGTTATCGACCAGGGGCCCCGTACATGTACACCGAGCGGGAAATGTCATTGATGGTCACGAGAATGGCGCCTTCCTTCCTGTGGAATTTAGCCCGCCACGGTCGGGGAATAGATATATTAGTAACCCACTCGCCGCCGTTTGAGATTCACGATGGACGCGATATGGCCCATCGCGGTTTTAAGATTTTCCGAACGTTAATGAAACGCTTCCTCCCAAATACCTGCTTCATGGCCATGTTCATGTGTACCGGCAAGATGTCGCCCGCGAGACTCGTTATCGAGATACAATGGTCATAAATGTTTACCCTTTCCGCCTAATTGATATCGATTTCGATAATCACGGTGATAAATAATAGTTGATCACCCACTTGACGACCATTTTCAAGGAACATACACTTGCTTGCCAGGAAATAACTTATGTTCGTTGAGATTCAATCAAGAATAAAAGTCGGCAAATCTTTACAGCCAATTCCGTTCTATTTGGGTCGACCTGTTCGATTAGTGCGGGAATATAATCGGGCCTACATCCGACCCGATCTAATCGCCGGTCTAACAGTCGCCGTCATTTTGTTACCTCAGGCGATCGCCTTCGCCTAATAGCCAATCTTCAGACGGGCATCTATACGGCGGCAATCGCAGCGATTATTGGCGGTTTGTGGGGCTCCTCCCACCAGACGCACACTGGGCCAACCAATGCGATTTCATTGCTGGTGCTTTCGATCCTGTTAACTAGCTTTGAGCCCGGTACCGCAGAATTTATCCTGGCTGCCGGTATGTTGGCCTTGATGGCCGGCCTGCTCCAGTTGATTTTGGGATTAGCTCGATTGGGCATTCTGGTAAATTTCGTCTCTCATTCTGTTGTTGTCGGCTTTGCTACAGGCGCGGGCGTATTGATTGCGGTGAACCAGTTACCTCATCTGCTGGGCATTGAAGTCTCAGGGGAAAGCCTTATTTCCAATCTCTATGACCTGATAATCAGCATACCTGATGTGAACCAGGCAACGGCTATTATCGGCGTGGGGACAATAGTTGTTATTCTGGTTTTGCACCGAATAAACTAACGCCTGCCGGCAGCGCTAATTGCCATGTCCAACTCTTTGTTACTTGTTTATATTTTCGATTTGACGGAAGAGGGCGTTGCGGTTATCGAGGGTTTAAAGAAGTCTTTGCCTAGTTTAGCTGAGTTACCTTTGCTGGATTTAGGGTTCATCCAGAGTCTGTCAACCGGCGCCCTGGCCGTTGCCGCAATTGGGTTGGTTGAGACGACTGCCATTTCTCGTTCGATTGCGACGAAAACAGGCCAGCGATTGGACAGCAACCAGGAGTTTGTAGGCCAGGGGTTGGCGAACATTGCCGTGGGATTGTTCTCCGGATATCCAAGCGCCGGCTCCTTCTCCCGGTCGGCCGTGAACTTTGATGCTGGAGCCAAATCATCCATAGCGACGGTTTTTTCGGCCATGTTCTTATTGGCCGCAGTATTTCTAACTGCGCCCTTAGCCGCTTATCTACCCCGCGCTGCTCTGGCTGGCGTTTTGATCGTTGTGGCCATAGGCATGATTAACCGGACCGAGATACGCCGTATCTTGGGAGGCACACGCGGCGACGCGTTAATCATGGTGGTCACCTTTCTAGGCACACTTTTTATTGAGATCGCCTTTGCTGTATTGCTGGGCATTCTGCTCTCGTTCGCCCATTACCTCTACAGAACAAGCCTGCCCCGAGTACATCAGGTTGTCCCGGACAAGAATTACAAACATTTCACCTACCAACCCGACCTGGCGGTCTGCCCGCAACTTGGAATTGTGGATATATTGGGAGATCTGTATTTTGGGGCTGTGCATCATGTGGAAGAGGTCATTTTGGCTTATATGGATGAAAATCCTCTACAACGGTATTTGCTGATACGGATGCACAATGTGAATCATTGTGATTTCAGCGGGATTCACATGCTGGAGAATGTCGTGAATAGTTACCGGGAAAGAGGAGGAGATGTTTTCCTGGTAAGAGTGGGATACCGGGTGAATAAGGTAATGAAATCGACCGGATTTCATGATTCGTTGGGTCCGGACAACCTCCTGGATGACGATACCGCGGTCAGCGATCTTTTCTATCACAAATTGGATCCGGCTGTTTGCATATACGAATGTCCATTCCGTGTATTTAAAGAATGCGGAAATTTACCAAAACAATTGTACCTGGAAGACATCCCTGTTCTTGAACACGAGGTCGTGTTGCAATCAGTCAATGAGGTTTCGGCCGATACGTTGTGGGAAGAGATGCATGATGAGACGGTACAACTGAAAGTTATTGATGTCCGAGAGCCACGGGAATTCAGGCGTGGCCATATACCGGGCGCGGAGTTGGTACCATTGCCAAAGATCCTTTCTGGGGAACATACGGTTGAAGTAGGCGGCAATTATGAGGTTGTTTTTGTATGCCGAAGCGGGCGACGGAGCAGAAGAGCAGTTGGATGTGCAATGGACGGCCAGAAAAATTTCCGCATTTTGGGTGGTGGCATGTTGGCCTGGGAAGCGGCCGGTTTGATTGAGGCAATCGACTGAGAGAGCTAGATTAACAATTTTGATCAGTCAGACCCTTGGCTAAGGAATGATCAATGAATGAGATTATGAATCAAAAGCCTTCGCGAAATATAGGTCTTGAACTGTTACGTGTAACAGAGGCGTCGGCCATCGCGGCCGGCAGGTGGATTGGTCTGGGTGCTCGCGATAAGGCTCACTCGGCCGCGACCGAGGCAATGGCAAATGTTTTGGACCAGATCAGTATCAATGGTCGTATCGTTATAGGGGAAGAGGGGAGGTTGGGAGAACACACATCACTGGATAGCGGTCTCGAAGTTGGCTCCGGTGAGGGCCCTCCCGTTGACGTTGTAGTAGACCCGATTGATGGCACCAAACTTGTCGTATTTGGCCGTCCGGGCGCGATATCCCTGGTAGGTGTGGCGCCTGCAGGGAGCATGTGGTCACCACCTCCGGAAGCAATCTATATGGATAAGATTGTTGTCGATCGTGAAGCAGCTGGCGCCTTAGTGCCCGAGTGCCTGGATGCCCCTGCTGCCTGGACATTGGCTTTGATCGCCCGCGTAAAGGATAAGCTGGTCCGGGATCTGGCAGTGATTGTATTAGATCGCCCCCGGCACGAAGACCTGATCAATGAGATTCGGGCGGCCGGTGCGCGCATCATTTTACGGAGGGAGGGTGATGCCGAAGGCGCGTTGGAAGCAGCTCTCGATGGGAGTCGGGCTGATTTGCTCATGGGTTCAGGAGGTGTTTCGGAGGGTGTTATCGCTGCATGCGCGGTTCGTGCTTTGGGCGGTGGCATGCTCGGCCGTCTGGCCCCCCAAAATCCAGAAGAATTGAATGCGATCCGTGATGCCGGTATCGACCCAAATCAAATATTATCCTGCCGGGAATTAGTGAACAGTGACAATATCTTTTTTGCCGCTACAGGAATCACGGGGGGGCCAGTATTGAAGGCAATTCGTTACCGGCGGCGCTTCGTGGAGACCCACTCTATGCTCTTGCGATCAATCACAGGTACAAGGCGGTTTATTTTCGCGGAACAGAAATTGGAAGGACCTTTAGCGGACGAGATATGAGTGATCGTCAGAAATTATTATTCTTCACGAGAGGTGGAATCCGCCGATTATGCTATCTGGTTCCAGGCTCAGATCACTTCTGTTGTTCGCTGAGCTAGAAGTGGACCTGAAGTTGTATCCGGTCAGTGAATCTGACCTCACTCTGCCAATAAAATGGAGTACTTGATCTGAACCAGCCTGGGACAGAAACTATTGAAATAGCCATCTCTGGTATGGATTGTGCAGAGTGCGTACGCCGTGTTCAAAAGGCCTTGTCTGATGTACCGGGAGTCAAGAAGGCCGATGTTTTCCTAACCTCTGAGAAGGCGGTCCTCCAACTTGAACAGCCTGATTTCGACATGGAAAAAGCTCAGAAGGCGGTGGCGGATGCGGGCTATGCTATCTCTGGTGATGATGATAACGGATCAAGAGAATGGCCTACAGCAGATCTCTCCCGCCAGGCAGGTCGGTTCACCGCGCTAATATTCGTTACGGTTTTGTTCGTCATCATCGCCGGCGAATGGCTTGGCTTATTTGACGATCTGGCTGACCGAGTTCCACTCATTATTGGCCTACTACTTGTTATCGCGGCCGGGTTTCCGATCTTTCGCAACGTTGTTCGGGCGACTTGGCGACGTGAGATAATTTCCCATACGCTGATGACCTTAGGGGTTGTCGCCGCTCTTTTTGTGGGTGAGTGGGTGACGGCCCTGATTGTGGTGTTCTTTATGCGTGTCGGTGACTATATTGAACGCTACACGACGGAACAGGCCCGCCAAGCGGTAAAAAGTCTGTCTTCACTTACTCCGCAAACGGCCCGAGTTGTTTGGGAAGGTGTTGAGGCTGAAGTGCCTATCGCATCGATAAGTATCGGCGATCTCGTTGTTATTCGGCCTGGCGAAAGGATCCCAGTCGATGGTGAAGTGGTAGTGGGTCATGCGGCCGTTGATCAATCGGCCATAACGGGCGAGTCAATGCCCGTGGATGTTGGACCTGGCGCCCACGTTTACGCGGCAACGATAGCTCATGGGGGTAGCATCCAGGTTAATTCCGTTCATATAGGCCGTGAGAGCACCTTTGGCCGAATAATTAAGATGGTCGAAGAGGCAGAAGCCAATCGAGCTGATGTGCAACGGTTCGCCGACAAATTCTCCACTTATTTCCTGCCGATTGTCCTTTTAATTGCTCTCCTCACTTTTATAATCCGCAGAGATCCGATGGCTGTCGCTGCGGTTCTGGTTGTTGCCTGCTCGTGTGCAATTGCTTTAGCCACGCCCATCGCGATGCTGGCTTCAATTGGTACAGGCGCAAAGAAAGGCTTGATGATCAAGGGCGGTAAATATGTTGAACTACTGGACAAAGCAGATATCTTGCTGATTGATAAAACGGGTACGCTCACCCTGGGTAGACCAAGAGTCACCGATATTGTTGCCTTCAACGGTTTGAAAGAGTCACAGTTACTGAGCATGGCGGCATCGGTGGAAAAGTATTCCGAACACCCAATAGCCAGAGCAGTGCAGGCAGAAACTCGGAGGCGGGGCTTGAACCTTGAAGAGCCAGCACATTTCGAAGCGATACCTGGTTTCGGCGTAAAGGCGGAAGTGGGCGGAATGAAGGTGCGAATTGGTAATGAGCGGATGATAGATTCGAATGGGATTAAACAATCTGTCGACCTCAAGGAACAAGGAAAGACGTTGATGTTTATTGAGGTGGATGGCAAAGTTGCGGGCTTATTGGCCTTAGCTGATAAATTGCGTGACGAAGTGCCAGACGCTTTGGCAGAGGTGCGCGAGCTAGGCGTGTTCCGAATCGAGCTATTGAGTGGAGATAATGAACAAGCAACGGCTGCAATAGCGAATAAGCTAAAATTACCCTACCAGGCCAATCTGCTACCGGTGGATAAGATAAACATTGTGAAGTCCTACCAACAGCAAGGCCACCGAGTAGTCATGATTGGCGATGGTGTTAACGATGCCCCTGCATTAGCCCAGGCTGATGTCGGCGTCGCCATGGGCGCGGCCGGGACCGATGTTGCCTTAGAGGCGGCCCATGTGGCTCTTCTGCGAGATGATTGGCGCCTCGTTCCTGATTTATTTCGTATCTCTCACCGGACGATGCGGGTAGTTAGGATGAATCTTGGTTTTACTGCCCTATATAATGTTATTGGACTCACTCTCGCCGCGTTTGGCATACTTCCACCGGTTCTGGCGGCGGCAGCTCAATCTCTACCGGATCTTGGAATCATGGCGAACTCCTCCAGGCTGTTGCGCGACTAAACGAAACTAGGTTTGTGGTAAGATGTTGTACCGACAGTTCATTCCATAGATGATATATTTCTACCGAGACTATATTTAAAGGTAAAGAGTGCAATTGCCCCATGTACGAGGACATTGAGCAAGAAGTCCAAGATCACGAACAAGCATCCTGGCTGAGATCAATAGGATGGAAATCTTGCCTGCTGCTTAGCGTGATGTTAATCGGGGTTTTTACGGCGCCCCTTGCCGTATTTTATCGCTGGTATGAAGCCCGGCCTGTTGGGCCGGCGGATTCAATTTTCCAAGATAGGGCCGATGTAATCAATCGTATCGCGTTTGTCACCTCAAACCGAGAGCTGGCCACGATAAGCCCTGACGGGGATGATCTCCGCCAGCTTGCAATTTTACCCAATCGCCTTGCATTCCCAGCGTGGTCGCCCGATGGATCCTTGTTGGCAATAGCCGTGGGTTCTAATGTCTACATCGCGGCCGATAAAGATGCGGAAGGCCAAAGCAATGAGCTTGATTCGATTTATGAAAGTAGCGACCTGTCGCCATTTTATGCTTACTGGTCGCCTGACAGTTCTCAACTTAGTTTTTTAACAAATCACCCTGAGGGATTGGCTCTGCATCTGGCGGATGTTGGACCAGGAAGTGATGAAGAAAATATTGTTGCCACTGGTCAGCCATTCTACTGGGATTGGACACAAGATGGCGAGCAACTATTCATCCACACAGGCCTGTTGGGTGCCAACGCACGGCTGGCGCTAATAGACAGTCAGGGGGAAGGTCCAGAAATCGCCAGGCCTGGCTTTTTTCAAGTCCCGGGTATCTCCAGCAGTGGCCAGCTCAGGGCATTCGCTGAGTTGGATGAATCCAGGACGAGCCACCTGATCATTCAAGACCTCAATGGTAATAAATTGATGTCTGAGCCACATTTGGGACAAATATCGTTGCTATGGAGCCCTGTAGATGAGTTGCTCGCGATTTCAAGCCCGGTTCCGAATTCAGCGGCAAACTTTGGACCATTGCGGGTTGTTGATCCGGTAAATAACGAGATTCATCGTTTAACATCGGACAATGTTGTCGCCTTTTTCTGGTCACCAGATGGAAGGTCGATCGCCTATTTCACCTTCTCAGACCAGGATTTTGGCGCTGTCCGGGCTCTGGCACAACCCTTAAAGAGTAATCATCGGGCTCGGATCCAAAGTCAAGCTGAGCAGTTGACTATGGATCTGTGGATAGTGGATGTTGATAGCCAGGATAAGCGACTATTGCTAAAATTCTCGCCATCCGTCGCTTTCGCCCACCAGTTCTTGCCTTATTTTGACCAGTATGCTTTGAGCCACCGCATTTGGTCTCCAGACAGCGACGCCCTCATAATTCCTATCTTAGAAGAAGGTGTCTCTCATATTGCCGTCGTCCGCCTGGACCGGGAGGAGATCGATGTGCTTTCCACCGGCGAAATTGCATTTTGGAGCCAGCAATAAAGCCAGATCAGTTAATCAAAACATTATCAATTAAGCGCACATCACCGAAGAATACAGCCATCGATAACAAAACTTGACCTTCGACAGTTAATATCTCTTCTAAGGTGACCGGGTCGGCAACACTGACATAATCAATCCGGGCCAGTGGTTCTTTCTGAATCATATCAGCCATGATGCGCCGAAGGACAGCTCCATCGGGTTCGCCACCTTCGAGGGCCGTACTTGCTGAGCGGAGAGCCTTGAAAAGTACGATCGCCGCTGCTCTTTGTTCGGAACTTAATCTCACGTTCCTAGAACTCATCGCCAAACCATCGGGTTCTCTTACTATCGGGCAGATCACCAAGTCCAGATTGATATTTAGGTCAGATATAAGTTGGCGTATGATGATTGCCTGTTGGGCATCTTTTTGACCGAAGTACGCTCTGGTTGGCTGGGCAATATTGAATAGCTTGGTCACGATTGTGGTTACGCCCTGGAAGTGGGATGGACGGGAACTTCCTTCCAAAATCCTCGTTACATTCCCCACCGCGACTGTGGTTTGAAAACCCTCTGGATACATGGTCAAATCATCAGGCATGAAAACAAGATCGACACCCAATTCGTCCAATAGACCAAGATCACGGTCAATATCACGAGGGTACGCTTCCAGATCTTCACCAGGGGCAAATTGGGTCGGATTTAGGTAGATAGAGACCAATATTCGATCATTTTCGGCACAAGCTCGACGAACAAGCGATAAATGTCCTTCGTGGAGATAGCCCATAGTGGGCACCAAGCCCCAATCTGCATTCGGATATGAGGAGCGCATTGAGCGAACGACAGCAATTTTATCGGTTACGATCATTGCTCATATCCCCGATTTTGATTGGCCAGTGAACGAAATTCATCCCGTATTTCGAGCGGCAAATTGTTAATCTCCTCAATCCAATTCCCTTGATTGACCTGTTTTTTTACGAGCACCATTAAGGCCTGATTGATGGGCGTCGGGATACGGTATTCTTGGCCGAAATGTACAATGGCGCCGCAGATTGAATCGATCTCGGTCGGCGCGCCTCGGGCCACATCTTGAGCCATGGATGAACGGTTGGTCGCTGTAGCCTGGGCGACTTGAAGCGCCTGTTCGGCCGCATCTGTGTATGGCAAGATGATATTTTGGGCCAGAGCAACCGCCTGGGTTTCTTTCGCTGCTTTGCTCATCAAGCTTCGAGCAACGCTATTGGTCGCCAAGTAACCATTTGGCACCTGTAAGAGACCGGTCAGGGGATTGATGCCCGCATTGACGGCCAGTTTGCCCCAAATCAAGCTTTCAGGAGTGTCAATCAAATGTGTATCGAATTGGGCCATCCGTAACAGATTGGTGAATGCTGTTAGTCGCCGTTCAGTTTCTATTGTCTTGGCCAGGTAGGTAGTGCCGGATCCCGCATGGCGAACGACTCCTGGCTTAATCAAAGTAGCCCCTTCAGATGTAACCCCTTGGACTGTGCGTTCTCTGCCCACACTCTTTGCAAGAATTTCCAGGTTGCCTAAACCATTTTGCAGCGTGATTACTAAACCACTTTCACTGATTAGATTTTTTGATATTTCGGCCGCACGCTGTGACTGCCAGCCCTTCACCAGAACTAAGACGATGTCATAAATTTTGTTGTCCGTAACATGTTCTGAGGCGATGACCGTATGCCGGCTCTGGCTACCATCTTGTTGAATCATTAACAGGCCGTGATTGTTCAGGGCCGATAATTGCTGTTTCCAGTGACCGATCAGCATTACTTTGGTCAAGTCCTTGAGTCGGGCTGCGAAGAGACATCCCATCGCCCCGATTCCAACAATGCATACTTTCATGATTGATGACTAAATTGGTACAGAAAATGCACAGGTATCTGCCGGATCAAGCAATGTTCTGGCAATCAGAGGTCGATACTTCTCATCAGCTCCAGCAGTTCTGCTTCCTCCATAGCGTAGGTGTGTTGGGGGGCGGGAAACAAGCCCTCTTCCACATCATTCATATATTCTCGGATGGCATTGGCAATAATTGTACTGACATCGGCATATTGTTTGACAAATTTTGGTTGGAAACGATCAAACAGTCCAATTAGATCATGGTAAACAAGAACCTGGCCATCACAACCTTGGCCTGCCCCTATACCAATGGTTGGAATAGTGAGCCGCTGGGAGATGATCCTGGCAACGCCTTCCGGAATAGCTTCCAGGACAATAGAATAGCAGCCTGCTTCTTGAAGTAATAGAGCATCTTCGAGCAAGCGTTTAGCGTCCTGGGCTGTTTTTCCCTGAACTCTATATCCGCCTAGTTTTGATGCTGATTGTGGTGTAAGTCCAATATGGCCCATGACCGGGATGCCGGCGTCAACGATCGCCCTGGCTGTGGCCGAAATCTCTCGTCCCCCTTCGATCTTGACGCTTTCCATAGCTCCTTCTTTTAGAAAACGTCCAGCATTTCGAACCGCTTCAGGGATATCAGCCTGGTAGGACATGAAGGGCATATCGCCAACGAGTAATGCGTATGTAGCGCCTCGGGCAACGGCCCGGCAATGATGTAACATCTCATCCATCGTGACGGGAACGGTGCTTTCAAGACCCATCATGACCATACCCAAGGAATCCCCCACAAGAATTACATCAATGCCTCCTTGATCCACCAGCAGGGCCGATGAATAATCATAGGCGGTCAGCATTGTAATAGGTTGACTGTCCCGTTTCTTCGAATTGAGATCGAAGAGGGTTAACTTTTTTCGGTCATGCAAGGGTAACTGGTTTGAGCTCGATTGGGTAGACATTCCAACTTTCCTTCTAATCGTGGCTAAGATGCGTGCAAACGGTAGATGCAATGATAGAGGTGAATTTACAATGACATTATACAACGAGATACAATTATTCTTAGGGTCAAATTTTTTATTTACTTTAATCGGGTTCCCTGAAGTTAAAAAGAGCGGGTGAAAATACGATGCAATCTGATGATGATGCGTTTGGCCGTGGATTATACGATTATTCGATCGGAGAAAATATCCACGAAGTGATTGAAAGAGAGGACGGTTTCATTTCCGTCTCGAAGGGTCCAGGAATTTATTTTTCAGAATTCGATGATTGGATCCCGGCCGAACAAGAAGCCATGAGCTTTGCCTTTGGCCGGGTCCTGGATATTGGATGTGGCGCAGGTCGACATGCCTTGTACCTCCAAGACAAGGGTCTGGATGTCCTGGGACTCGATAGCTCGCCATTGGCGTTAAAGATATCTCAGTAACGAGGTTTATTGCACACTCGAAAATGTTCATTCACCGAGGTCAATTCTAAGTTGGGTTATTTCGATACCATTCTTCTGCTGGGCAACAATTTCGGTTTAATGGCCAACCCGCAGCGGGCCAGGTGGCTGTTACGGCGTTTTTATGCCATGACGCCAACAAACAGCCGAATTATTGCCGCCAGTAATGATCCATATGAAACGGATGATGATGATCACCTCGCGTATCATGCGTCAAACCGGCGGCGAGGGAGGATGGCTGGCCAATTAAAGATTCGCGTTCGATACCGTAGATTCATGGATAGGTAGTTTGATTATTTGATGGTTTCAAAAATAGAAATGGAAAACATACTTGTCGGAACCGGATGGCAGGTAAAGGTGTATATTGACTCTACCCGAGCGCTGTATATCGCCATTATCGAAAAGGAGGTCTGAGGGTTCATCGCCAGTAAATAGGATCATTCTCGGCCAATGATAGTGATTTGCACCTGGCTCATGCTGATCTTGGGGTCAATCGGCCAGGCTTGGTAATATCTCAGGTGGATACGTTGGCGTAACAATCCGATAGAAAATTTGTAAAAAGGTTTGTATTATTTTACCTTTGTTGGTCCCTTGTCAATTACCAAATATATTAATCGTTGGTTAATTAGGAAACCGGCGGCATTTGCTTAGAATTGATGCGACCCCTCAACAATCAACTGCAAAGCTTGTAATCCAAAATGAGGTTGGACTGTTGATTGCTCTAAGGAATATCTGGAAGAGTCCAACATCTTGTTTGGCGTTCTATTTATCTGAAGATTTGGCCAATAATTGCCAATCCGACTGCTTAATTAAATTGAGGTAGTTGCTATGCATGCTTTTAAGGATGCCTTTGGGCACATGTTATATGATTATATGCAGGGAGAGAGTGTCAAGGACGTAATTGAGCGGGATGATGGTCTCATCACTGTTTCGATTGGTCCAGAAATTTACTTTGCAGGTATTGAAGATTGGCGACCGGCCGAGCAGCAAGCTGTAAATTTCGCTTCTGGCCGGGTTTTGGATATTGGTTGTGGCGCTGCTCGCCATGCGCTTTATCTTCAGAATCAGGGTCTTGATGTTCTGGGTATTGACACGTCGCCATTGGCAGTCTTTATTAGCCAGCGTCGAGGGTTAAAAAACGCTCGCTTGCACTCGATCACACAGGTTAGTTCGAAATTGGGAGAATTCGATACGATCTTGATGCTGGGCAACAATTTCGGCCTCATGGCCAACTTTTCTCGGGCCAGGTGGCTGCTGAGACGCTTTTATTCAATGACGCCATCAACCGGCCGAATAATCGCAGCCAGCAGTGATCCTTATGTAACCGATGATGTTGACCATCTCGCTTATCAAGCCTGGAATATACAGAGAGGAAGGATGGCCGGGCAAGTACGAATTCGATACCGGTACCGCAGATACAAAGACAGCTGGTTTGATTATTTATTCGTTTCCAAGAAAGAAATGGAAAACATAATTGAAGGGACCGGTTGGCAAGTTGTAGAATACCTGGATTCTGAGGGGCCCCTCTATATCGCCATCATAGAGAAACAACAGTAACGCCGGTTGCGGATCCCTGATAAAAACTCTTAATTGCCTATTTATTGGTCAAATTACTCCTGGAGAACAATGATATTCCCGAAAGATGTCAGGATCACAATGAACGCGGACATATCGCACCTCGTTCGCTTCACTGTTATAATCGACAATCAAATTTAGTGGGATACTTGATTAAATGACTTTCCCAACATTAGATACATTGGTTGCTTACTCGACATTTTGTTTCGCTATTGTCGGCGCCCTTATGGCGGCCGTTTGGTTAAGCTTGATTATCTGGACCTTTCGAGATATGCGGGCGCGATCACGGGATCCGTTCGCTCAGATTTTGGCCACTCTGGTTGTAGCTCTTTTGCCGCTTGTTGGGCTGCTCGTCTACTTGATTCTTCGACCGCGTGAGACTTTGGCTGACTCTTACGATCGTGCGTTGGAAGAAGAAGCGCTACTCCAAGAAATTGAGGAGAAGCCCGTTTGTCCAGGTTGTTCGCGTACAATTGATCACAATTGGATCTTATGCCCCCACTGCCATACTCGTCTTCATAAGGCGTGCCCAGATTGTAATTCGCTGATGGAACTACAATGGAATCTATGTCCCTTTTGTGGCAATCAACATGTCGATCCATACCATGTTGGTCCGCCGGTCGTCCTCGTCGATGAGATCATCGGTGACGATTCGCCGATTCCGGAAACGCCTCTCGATCGTGAAGAGACGTATGTGGAAAGTAGCTCGGATGAGGACGAAGAATAATCTATTCAACGATTATGCCGCTGAGGTCCATGTCAGGTTCAGGATAGTGGGGATCCAGAGTGCGCAGAGTTTGAACAATTTCCCGAGTAACGGCAAAGTTCCTGTACCATTTCTGATCACTTGGAATTAGATGCCAGGGAGCCCACGTTGTCCCTGTATTGGCCAGCATCTCTTCATAAGCCATCATATAACTATCCCACATATCACGCTTCTTTAAATCTTCAAATGAGAATTTCCAGTTCTTATCAGGTTCATTGATTCGATCTTGGAAGCGAGTGCGCTGCTCATCCTTGGAGATATGCAGATAGAATTTTAAGATCTTTGTACCGGTTGAAACGAGAAGCTTCTCGAACTGGTTGATCAATTCGTAACGCGGCCGCCAGACAGATTCGGGAACTATCTCATGAACACGAACAACCAGAACATCCTCGTAGTGAGAACGATTAAAAACGCCAATCATTCCTCGCTTGGGCACGACTTCATGTACCCTCCATAAAAAATCATGAGCTAATTCAAGTTTGCTTGGAACCTTGAAGGAACTCACTCGCACTCCTTGAGGATTAACCCCGCGAAAGATCCGGCGAATTGTTCCGTCCTTTCCCCCTGCATCCATTGCCTGAAAAACAATCAATAGTTTATGCTTATCTTCCGCATATAGGCGGCGCTGTAGTTCGATCAATTCATCGCGAAGATTCCGAAACTCAAGGGTGGCAGACTCCTTATCAGAGTAGAACTGCTTACCATTGGATGATTGCCGAAGCAAACGAATGGGCTGGTCGGGATCTAACTGATGTGTTTCCGCCATGATTATTCCTGTTTCCCGGTAATCTAGAATTGAGTTTTACCTTTTGCTACTTCGTTATTATACTAAGTAAAAGGTTGAATGCAGGCTCAAAAAATTTTCAGGGGGATTCACAGTCCAGAATTCAACACAACCTGAAATGATTTAAACATCTCATGTCTAAATTAATCAGAACAAACCACAAACCACTAAGAGGGGTAAACATGTCCGAGAATAGCCCACTGTCAGGAGAGGTGTTCTATCCATCACCGGAAGTTGTGAAACAGGCACATATTCAATCATATGATGATATGCACCAGGCTGCTATCAGCGATCCGAGTGGGTTCTGGGGACGCATTGCAGCTGAAAACTTTGAATGGTTTGCACCCTGGGAGAAAGTCCTTGATAACAGCAATGCTCCCTTTTATGAGTGGTTCGTAGGCGCAAAGGTTAATTTAGTCCACAATGCCCTGGACCGTCATATGCGTACCGCTGTTCGAAACAAAGCGGCTTTGATTTTTGAGGGCGAGCAAGGGGATGTCAGGACTTATACCTATCAGCAACTGAACCACGAGGTCTGCAAATTCTCCAGCGTTCTCCGGTCGATGGGGGTCAAAAAAGGGGATAGGGTAACCATCTATATGGGTCGAATACCCGAATTGGTGATTGCCATGTTAGCTTGCGCCAAGATCGGCGCCATCCATTCCGTGGTTTACGGCGGTTTTTCGACAGAAGCCTTACATGGACGAATTGATGACAGCCAGTCGAAGGTACTTATAACCTGTGATGGCGCCTGGTTACGAGGCAAGATCATTCAGTTGAAGAGTATTGCCAATGAGGCGGTTGAGCGAGCCGGAACTATCCAGACCGTAATTTGCGTCAAGCGGACAGGTCAGGATGTTGAAATGGTCCCTGGTAGGGACCTTTGGTATCACGACCTCATGAACCTGCCGATTGCGGATCCCAAGGCGCCAACTGAAATCATGGATGCAGAGGACCCACTATTTATTTTGTACACCTCTGGCACAACCGGGAAGCCCAAAGCAATCCTCCATACTCATGGGGGCTATATGGTCGGAACTGCGACCTCGCTAAAATGGGTATTTGATATCAAGGCAGAAGATGTCTGGTGGTGCGCGGCCGATCCCGGCTGGATAACTGGACATAGCTACATCGTTTACGCGCCACTTGTTCTCGGGGCGACCAGCTTCATGTATGAAGGAGCTGCCACTTATCCGTATCCCGATCGATGGTGGCAGATAGTCGCCAAATACGGCATCACAATTCTTTATACTGCTCCGACGGCAATCCGAGGTCTAATGCGCTTTGGTGAAAGTTGGCCAGGACGCCATGATTTATCCACTCTTCGATTACTTGGCACTGTTGGTGAACCAATCAATCCAGAAGCTTGGCGGTGGTATTATGAGACTATTGGTCTAGGAAATTGCCCGATAATGGACACCTGGTGGCAAACTGAGACCGGCAATTTCATGATCACGCCTTTGCCCAGCGTACCTCTTAAACCCGGTTCTGCTACTAAAGGATTTCCAGGTGTCGAGGTGGATGTCGTCGATGAGAAAGGCAATTCAGTTCTTGTGGGTGAAGAAGGTTTTTTGGTAATACAATCACCCTGGCCCGCCATGCTGAGGACTGTTTATCAGGATCCTGATCGTTATGTGGAACAATATTGGAGCCAGTTCTCTGACCAAGGTTGGTATCTTTCCGGAGATAGCGCCAAGAAAGACAAAGACGGTTACATATGGGTAATCGGAAGAATTGACGATGTTATCAAAGTGTCCGGGTATCGTTTAGGTACAGCGGAAGTCGAGAGCGCATTGGTTAGCCACGAATCCGTCGCTGAGGCAGCCGTAATTGGTGTGCCAGATGAGTTGCGAGGAAACATTATTCGGGCCTTCTGTATACTCCGTCAAGGATTTGAGGGAAGCGATAGACTTGAGAAAGAATTGCGCGATCACGTCGGGAATGAAATGGGACCGATTGCAAAACCCACATCTATTGAATTTGTTGATTCACTACCAAAGACAAGATCAGGCAAAATAATGCGCCGGGTTCTAAAAGCTCAGGTGCTGGGCGAAGATCTGGGTGATCTCTCAACATTGGCAGATTAGCGCGATTGGCAAGCAAGAGCAAAACACTTTTTGACATGGTTTGTGACATTCGTTACAATCGTCGCATTGTATACCCCAATGCTTCTAATCGAAGCGATTTACATATTACCAACATCAGAGCGGGTGAACCCCGCTCTTTGTTACTTCCCAACTTATGATCATGAATGCCAGTTGGGATTTTCACCGTGTAGACAAGACTAGAACTTTCTGGAGGAAGTAATGCTTAATAGTCTGTCCGCGCAAAGTGCCGAAATCAGCAGGGCGCCAATTCCTTGGATATGGTGGCTAGGTCCGATATCGGCATTAATAGCGCTAATTTTTGCCTGGCGTTTTTATCGCCAACTTATGCAAAGAAGTGAAGGCACAGAACGAATGATCGAGATCGCACAGGCGATTCGCGATGGAGCCCAGGCTTATTTGTCACGTCAGTACCGGGTTGTAGCCATCGTTTTTGCGATCTTGTTTTTGATTTTCCTGGCTCTTTCTGCACTCAAGCTACAGAACCCGATTGTGCCTGTCGCATTTTTAACCGGCGGACTCTTTTCTGCTCTCTGTGGTTTTATTGGAATGAAAACTGCGACCAATGCTTCGGCGAGAACAGCCAATGCGGCTATCAGTAGCCTGAACGGCGGTTTGCAGGTGGCTCTGCGTGCCGGAGCCGTAATGGGCCTGGTTGTCGTCGGTTTTGCGCTTCTTGATATTACAGCCTGGTTTCTAATTCTTTACTATTTGGCGCCTGCTTTGATTAACGATGCCAATAGCATCTTTGGTTTCCTGATAGCGAGCAATCCCTTGGTGCCGATAACTGCTACAATGTTAAGCTTCGGCATGGGTGCCTCAACCCAGGCATTATTCGCCCGTGTTGGTGGTGGAATCTACACGAAGGCGGCCGATGTAGGAGCGGACCTTGTTGGTAAAGTGGAAGCTGGTATCCCTGAGGATGATCCACGTAACCCGGCAACGGTTGCTGATAACGTTGGCGACAATGTGGGTGATGTCGCCGGCATGGGAGCTGACCTCTATGAATCATATGCCAGCTCCATATTAGCTACTTCTGCGCTAGGTGTTGCGGCTGTTGTCGCGGGGACGGCCACCATCTTTAATGGGCAACAGCCATCCTTATCGCAGTTGATGGATATGCAGTTGCGTTATCTTGCAACGCCGATCGCAATAGCCGGGGTTGGGGTTTTACTTTCTATTCTTGGCATCTATCTGGTTCGGGCCGATGAAGATGCCAGCCAATCCCAGTTAATCAGTGCGCTTAGTCGAGGATTGTATGGCAGCTCACTGGGTATTGCCATTCTATCCGTACCCATTTTGTATGTCTTGGAGTTGCCAAATATGTGGGCAGTTTGGGTATCGATTTTGGTTGGACTAGGTGTAGGCGTCATCATTGGCAAGTCTACCGAGTATTACACCTCCCACGCTAACAGGCCGACTCAGAGCATAGCCGAGCAGGCATCTACCAGTTCGGCCACTTCACTAATCGAAGGTCTGGCTGTGGGAATGGAATCAACAGGAATACCGGTTTTGGCCATTGTTGTTGGCATTGCTATCAGCTTCTACTCGATGGGTGGCGTTACAAACGTTGCTATGGGCTTATATGGCGCCGGAATTGCCGCTGTGGCAATGTTATCGACGCTGGGTTTTACCCTGGCCACGGATGCCTATGGACCGATCGCCGATAATGCCGGAGGCAATGCCGAGATGGCCGGATTGGGATCGCAGGTGCGCCAGCGAACTGATCAGCTTGATGCGGTTGGTAATACGACAGCGGCTATAGGCAAAGGTTTTGCTATTGGTTCAGCTGCCCTGACATCGCTCGCTTTGCTGGCGGCCTATCTGGAGGAAGTCCGATTGGGTCTGACGCTCCAGGGGGGAGGAGAGGAGTTAACGAACGCTGCCGGTCGAGCAATCTCCCAATGGACCATAGATGATTTTATGATCTATTTCAACGTGACGATGTTGAATCCCGGCGTTCTAATTGGCGTGTTCCTAGGCGCGATGACGGCATTTTACTTCTCTTCTATGACGATGCGAGCGGTTGGCCGGGCGGCCGGTGATATGGTTGAGGAAGTACGGCGCCAGTTCAGAGAAAATCCTGGAATACTCGAAGGTACAGTACGGCCTGATTATGCACGCTGTGTTGAAATTAGCACGGTGAGCGCCCAACGGGAGATGATTAAACCTTCGGTGTTGGCGATATCAGTACCTGTAATTGTAGGGGTCTTATTTGGGGTAGCAGGGGTAATCGGTCTCCTGGCAGGTGGACTGACTTCCGGTTTTGCATTGGCGGTCATGATGTCCAACTCTGGTGGTGCGTGGGATAATGCCAAAAAATATATCGAGGATGGCAAATTTGGTGGAAAAGGGTCTCCGGCACATAAAGCCGCTATCGTGGGCGACACGGTAGGAGATCCATTCAAGGATACTTCTGGTCCGTCACTTAATATCTTGATTAAGTTGATGTCTATGGTGTCAGTTGTTTTCGCCGCCTTGATTGTAGCCATCAACAATGGTCATGGGCTGGTTAACTTGATTTTTGGGGGCTGATCTAAGCTTCAAGGAGTGTTTGTGACAACTACTCTCGGATTCGTGCCAGCGGATGAACATATGGAGATGGGTCATCCCGAAAATCCTGGCCGGTTGCGAGCTGTCATTGATTTGCTCGCTCTTCACCAGCGGCCGGCTGGTTTATGCACCCTCGACCCGGTCAGAGCTAAGGTTGAGCAGTTAGCCGAGGTCCACGAACAAGCCCTGATTAGTCGTGTCAAACAAACTTCCGCGCGCGGTGATGGTCATCTGGACGCTGACACCTACGTTACGTCTGCAAGCTTCGAACAAGCCAGAGTGGCCGCTGGTACAACATGTAAGCTAGTTGATGCGGTCATGGAACAAGAGGCTGACAACGCATTCGCCTTAGTACGACCCCCAGGTCATCATGCTGGAAGAGGGAAAGTCGGCGGATTTTGCCTTTTTAATAACATTGCGGTGGCTGCCCGGCATGTCCAGGCCAAATATGGCGTTGAACGTGTCTTGGTTATTGATTTTGACGTCCACCACGGTAATGGCACGCAGGAAATTTTTTACGATGATCCGAACGTTCTTTTTGTTTCTATGCATCTATATCATCCTTTCTTTTATCCAGGTTCGGGTTCCGCGGAGGAGATTGGAGTAGGTGCAGGCTCAGGGGCAACGGTCAACGTGCCCTTTCCACCTGGCGCCGGAGATGCTTCCTACGAACAAGCTTTGCGTGAGGTGGTCATCCCTCTTAGCAACCGATTTAAACCAGAATTTATCCTGGTATCGGCCGGATTTGACGCCCATTGGATCGATCCATTAGCCTCGGCAGGCTTATCTTTAGCCGGTTACTCATTCATTGCCCAGCAGATTTTAGCATTGGCAAGTGATGTCTGTGATGGGCGTTGTGTTTACGTGTTAGAAGGGGGTTATCATCACGAAGCGTTAGCCTTCGGGGTGTTAAACGTATTGAACGTCCTGGGCAGGCGTGACGAGGTAGTTGATCCTCTTGGCCTCTCTCCATACAGCGAACCCGATATCAAACCGCTAATTCAACGATTGCGAACCCTCCATTTGCTTTCTTAAGTGAAAAGCAGCATAATAATTATGTTTAGTAACGAACATTTATTAGGGGTAGGCAAACCTTGCTTCGTGTCGCCTTAAAGGAGTACCAAAGCCGGATTGAGGGCTTGTTAGAGGAAAATCGCCTGCCTGAGGCAGCTGCTCATTGTCATTTTCTTCTGCAGCAATATCCCAGACATATCGGAACTTACCGCCTATTCGGCCGGGCTCTCCTAGAACAACAGTTATTTGACGATGCAATAGATGTATTTCACAGAGTAGTCAGCGCAGATCCTGAGGATCTAATAGCCCATGCTGGATTGGCATTGGCCTATCGTGAGAAACAGGACCTGACTACGGCCATCTGGCACATGGAGCGTGCCTTTGAGGTTGAACCCTATAATGGCGCGATCCAGGAGGAGCTCCGGGATCTAAGTGCTCGTGACGGTGGCGTTGTACGTCGCGGATTTGGGTTGAATAGGGCAGCATTGGCTCGGCTGTATTTCCGGGGTGGACTGTATGCAATGGCAGCCACTGAGCTAATTTTTCTCTTAACTAAGTTCCCTGATCGATTCGATCTCCAGGTGCTTCTAGCCGAGACATATTATTGGGAAGATCGTCGTTTGGATGCAGTAAATCAGTGCCTGCATATCATGGAGCAATTGCCTTATTGTATTAAGGCGAATGCTATCTTGGCTGATTTGTGGTTGCGAGGCGGTCGCTTTAGTGATGCCAGAGAGCATTTGGGTTACCTGCAATCCCTAACTTTGTTGACTGCGGCCGATGTTGATCCGAACACCACGGTGGGCAGAGCCTTGAGCGCCCATCCTGATATTACCCTACCTGAAAACATTGTAGTGGATGCCTTGGATGAAGTTGGACCAGCTTCCATACAATTTACTTACGACACAGAGTGGTTGCAAGAAATCGGTGTCGAGAACGAAAGTGGCACTGATGACTTGGAACATATGGAAGCGGTCGGTGCCGGCATTAGCCTGATAGGATTGGAAGAGGCAAATCAAACCGCGATGGAAGACGATTTTGGCTGGCTGCGGGATGTAATTGTTTCTGACGAAGAGCCGGTGGTCGTCCCAGATGAACCCATAATTAAGCCTGGTGTGTTAGTTGACGAATCGCCAGAAGATAGTGCCATCGAGCATGAAGAATCGATAATAGATGCAGATGGGAGTGAGTCTGAACAAACAGATGATCGGACGCCAGAGCTAATTGAAGAGCAATCGGAGGAGCTTGGCGAATTTGTCGATGATTTGCCTTCCTGGTCCGATCTTAGTGCAGAAGAAGGGCAAACGGAGGCCGATCCGGGCATTGGTACTGAAGAGGCTGAATGGCTGGCACATATTGCTCCTGATACAAAATTGGATAACGAGTTGCCTGATTGGTTATATGAGGCAGTAGGCTTAACCGATGAATTAAAAATGCCCGCAGATTTCGAAGTGCCGGAATGGCTCCAGGAATCGGCAGATGATTCAGCGGGACAGTTCGATGAATCGGTTGGTTCAGAGGATTCCAAGGTTCCGCAAGAAACTCCTGGTTTGTCCGACGAAACGGGCGACGTGAACATGGGTGATTCTTCATCGAAACCTGGTGATGCCGGTAAAGATAAAACATTAGCTGGTCAAGATTCTTCCGAAAAAAGCGCGTTGCCATTGCCAGACTGGATGGTTGATAGCGATGAACACGTGGATTCGTCCTCCGATTCACCCTTCGATGGATCGGGGGATCTTGGGTTCGACGGGGTTGATGAATCGATTCCGTGGCTTGAGGATTTGGCGGGAGAGTCGGGCGAAGTGCAAGTCGATCAGAGAACATCCCAATCCCCAGATGAGTTATCGACAAATGATCAAACTGATGACAAAACGGCCTGATAAATATAATGATAAGCCAATGGGTCTTTCTTAGTTGATACCCAGCGGAGGGTTAGACAATGGGTGAAAATGACGAACCAAGGGATGACCGGGAGAACAAACCGGAGGACCCTGGTGAAAGTAATAACTGGCTTGACAAGCTTGCATCTGGGGCGGGATCTATTTGGGATGAACCTGATTCCGTTGGCGATGCAATCGCAGATGATCTGCTTCTGGATCCTGCCGGTGATGAGATCCCAGATTGGCTGAAAGCTGATCTGGAGAAAGATGCCTCAGTTGAGGAGGATGTGCCCGAGTGGTTGGTTTCAGAAATTGAGGCAAATGGTACTTCTCAGATTGGTGACGATGCCTTGGATAGTTCTGAACCTCCATCTGACTCTGAAGCCGGGGATCTTGAGGCTCCGGCTGATGAAGATAAAACTGTCCTCTCCCAAACCGAGCAGGTATTGAGCGAAGAGGTTTCGGAAGAGGTGGACGATGATGTCGTCGGTGAGGATGAGTTTAAGTGGCTTGAAAATACTGCGGCCGGGGAAGGCGCGGCTATTGAAGAACCTCCGCCGATAAATGAGGAGGAAGATGAGCTGCCTCAGCCAACGCATTCTGACGAACCCGAGGCTGATAGCCTGACCTTTACCGGTGTTTTGGAAGCCATGTCTGAAGTAGAGTTGAATGACGAAGAAGCTAAGGAAGATGCAGGTTTTCCAGATGGTACCGAAATGCCAGATGATCATCCTGAGGCAGTTTCCGGGGATGAAGCTTTGGATGGCGGAGAGGCGTTCCCTGATGAAGTGCCTGAAGATCCCGATGAAGCTATGGTCTGGTTAGAGCGGCTGGCCGCCAAACAGGGCGCGCCGATGGAAGAACTGCCATCAATGCGTGAACAGACCGCTGCTACCTTTGAGTCAGAGAAAGATCCAATCGCAGACGCAGCAGTTGAGGAAGATAGCACAACGTCAATAGAAAGCCAGGCACAGGATTCGATGGTTGGCGATGTTGCGGAGGAAGTTGCGGCCGAGATCGTCGAACCATCCAGCACCCCTGATATAGAGGATACTCTGGTTTATGGTATGTCTGGCTTTACTGCCGAAGATGTTCTTGACGAGATCGGGCAGAAGCCCGTGATCGAACCAGACCTGGTCCCGCCAGAGATCCCAGAAGATCCCGACGAAGCTATAATCTGGATTGAAGAATTGTCAGCTCGACAAAGTGCTCCCATCGCGAAGGTCAGCTCGGCGGAGAGTGAGAAAATCGCCGATGGAGATGGACCTCAGCTTGAAGGTGAACACGATGTTGTTACAGAGGGCGTGGCGCCGGCTGTCGGGGAATTCGAATTAACCGGTGAGTTAGATGAGGCATTAAATTGGCTGGAGGAGATGGTCGACCTTGATGAGGGAGATCCCGCCGAGCCTGTGGAAATCGTCGAGGAACAAATTACGCCCCATGTACCCCGTGATGTTTCCATAGCTGAGGAGGAGATTCCGGCACTTGAAGTGGAATCTGTCGAACAAGAGCTAGAAGCACCAGAGAAGGCGTTTGAAGTTGAGGATATGGAAGCGACTGATGAAACTGCGGAGGC
>PVMK01122185.1_pt1 | contig 32397 bp, 43 predicted proteins | sample 1853481 | NCBI WGS metagenome assembly PVMK01 (sample SAMN08533507, study PRJNA380276) | Marine sediment metagenome, whole genome shotgun sequencing project.
ATAATTGTGGCCAAGTGGCGATTGTCGGCGTCATCGCGCTCAAGAACTGTTTGAGGTATCCATTAATATAGGTCATAATTCCTGAAGCATCATAATTACCTTCAGGTATTGATACAGGGATTGTATTGCCTTCAATGGTGATTTCAAAATCGGTATTTCCATAAGAATTCGAAAAGGCATAATATCCTGATAAGGGTATTTCAATACTAGCAAGTGTCATTGCTAAAACATTAGTTATTGGAGTCTGTAATTTAAAACAAAAGTCAGTTGATGTGTCAGTTTGATATATAATATTATTTCTAGGTAAAGCTCCAGGTGGAGGTGTTGGTGTTGGTGTTGCGGGTACTGCGTTTGGTATATTTGGAATCTGATTATTATTATTAGATGGATCAATATATTTTGAACAATTCGCAGTTGCTATACCTCTTGGCTTTATTTCCCTATATTGACTATCAACATTTACCCAACTAATATAAGCATTTTGTAAAGTAGGATTTCTATATCCTTGTGCATACGGAATCTGAGCAAAAGCATTTGGAAGCATTAATCTTTGTTGAAGTTGTGTGGCGTGCTGTTCCACTCCTTGATCATTGGGAACACTTATATAATCGCCACGATTTGGCATAACATGATGATCCTACTCTCTCGGCGTTTGTCCATTATAGTACCTATTTCTTAATACATTTGGACCGGCATCCTCCACTTTGGGATTTAAAAACTCATATGTTATTTTCTTCGCACCTTGATAAGCATCTACGCCCTGTTCATATATGTCTTCAGCTTTTTCCTGTACCTGTTCAAAAGTCTCTTCCGCTTTTTCCATTAAATCACCAGCCTTTTCCTGCGTATCTTCATACATTCCTTGTACAGTTTCCTTTATATCTTCATAAATATCTTGAGCATCTTCATACATATCTTCTGCTCGTTCTTGTAAATCTTCCACCGTTTGCTTAATATTTTGTTTACTTTCAATCGCATCATCTAGTATAGTATCAACTTTGCCTAGAATACCTTCTACTTGTTGATAATTAGAAATCAGTTTATTCATAGCTTTTGAGAAAAACTCTACATACTCTGATTGTTCTAATTGTCTATATTTCCCTATAAATTCACCAGCTATCTTCATGATCGCTTCTTTTTGAACGGGTTGAGTAATATTGAAAATGTCTAATAGTTCACCTATTTCATATTCATCTATGTTAAAATCCGGTTGTTTGTTCATTATATACTATTTGTATTTTTTATCTAATTAAAAATACAAACTAATTCATTAACGTCGTTTTTTACACACTTTTTTACGAACTCTACACCATTTTTTAGTGGATTTACACCATTTACGCGATGCTCGTCCCAATTTCGTTTTCTTTTTCCAAAGACCCTTTTTACAGTTATTTTTCTTAGTATATTTGCACCATACTTTGGTAGATTTACACCATTTTTTACTCTTTTTCTTTTTACCCTTTGTCTTTCTCCTGCGGTGCTTTTTTCTCAGTGCCCTTTTCTTTGTTCGCCTTTTACGTTTTCCTCCCTTTTTTCCCTTTGATACTACTGTTGCAAAAATCTTTTTTGCAATAGCTTCTTTTTTAATGTCCTTATTGCTTAGAGAAGGTAATTGCATGAGGCTTCTTTCGCCACCACTCAGTCCGATAAACTCTTTCGAACCAGGAATCATGCGCTCTTCCGCCTCTCCTTGATTTTTATTATATGGATTATCTGACCAACACATTACCATATGATAACCATCCTCTCTTGCTATTTCAGTAGCGATAAATATCCCATCATCATCCTTACTTTCTCCAGTGCGTATTAATTTTGCACGTCCTTTTGCATATGGTCCGAAAGTCTTTAGGATAGTGTCCAAATCTTTATCTTTTGGAGCTTGATTTGTAATCTTCATAAGCTTGAATAGATCTTTAACCCGGCGCGTGTACTTGCTCAGTTCATTTTTGCAACCCAATACAACTTTTACACCGTCCTTCATTCTGAACTTGCAATTTGCTTCATCTATAAAACACCAACCAAATTTATGATATAATGTAATTACTGTTTCGAGTGCATATAAATCAATATAAGCTAAATCAGAAAACAGATATTGTACTAATCTTAATAACATTCCCCCTGTTGCAAATACCCTATCTCTAATTTGTGGTCCTGGTCTATTAGCGCCTAAAACAAGTAGTTTCGAGTGCGTTTCATCTACGTGACAGAGCGCAATCCCGCGTACTCCCTTTTCATCTTGAATATTGTCATATAAAATTAAAATTAGGTTTGCATTAGGTTCTGTAATCTCGTCATCATCAAGATCTTCTTTTGCACTTGAATCAAGAGGCCTTACCCACGCTTCCTTTTCTTCATCGTATATTTGTCCAAATAAATCATCACTTATATAACCTTCGGGAAGTCCCCATTGACAAAGAGCTGTTAATGAACCTGTTGGTAACCTTAGTTTATCTTGTCCGGCTGCGAAATTCCCCTGATATATAACATTTGCCATTTGATCGTCGCGCATTGATAGACCCGCCTCTTGGACCATTTTTCCCGTTATTGTCCATTGTCCTCTTTCTCCTCCTCGTAATAGATCTTTTTCATCTGAATCACAATATATTCCTACTCCAGGTGCCATATTCTTATAAAATATATAAAGATTAAATTGAAATGAAATTAATATTTTCTAATTAATGTTAAATACTATCATGGCTAGCTTACTAACATCAACAAGTTCTTGTGGTATTTGTTGCGAAGATTTTAATAAAAGTACCCGGGCAAAGGTAGATTGTCCGCGGTGTGAATACCCAGTTTGTCGCACTTGTACTAGGATATACTTAGTGGGAACAACCGATCTGGCACATTGTCTAAATTGTAAAAACAGATGGGAACTGGATACTTTAGTAGATGCTACTCTAAAGTGTTTTGTAAACGGTGATTATAAAACTCATCGAGCTAATATGCTCTTTGATCAAGAACAAAGCCGGTTTCCTGAAACAATGACCGCCGTAGAAAATTACAGAAAACTGGGTCAACTTCAAGATGAACAATTGGTAATGAAAGCTGAATTAGATGAGGCATTAAGACAGTATAATCAAATTAGAGATAAACATTATGAATTAAATCAAAAAATTAAGCGATATAAGAATGGCGAGATTACAGAGAAAAAGGTGTTTAAACGTGGATGTCCTAAAGAAGGGTGTAGAGGATTCCTCTCTTCACAATGGAAATGCGGTCTTTGTGATACAAAAGCTTGTTCAAAGTGTTTTGCCATTAAAGAAGAAGATGTAGAACATGTTTGTGATGAAAATGATCTTAAATCAGCCGAAGCCATCAAAAAAGAAACTCGCTCTTGTCCATCTTGTGGAACGAATATCTATAAGATTGAAGGCTGTGATCAAATGTGGTGTACTCAGTGTCATACTGGGTTTAGTTGGAGAACTGGTTTAAAAGTTACAGGAGTGATTCACAATCCACACTTTTACCAGTGGCAAAATCAGGGAGGGAACGCGCCTGCTGTAAATGTTCCAGGAGCAGTTATGTGCGGGGGTCTTCCAACTTATTATCAATGGAGAAATGTTGTAAGACGCTATTTTCCTGGCAATGAAATAAAGGATGATGATGATGCGAGGCACTTTTGTGAAAGGACACTTATTGGTTTACACAGGGGACTAAATCATTTTGCTCACTATGAACTGGATCGATTTCGTAGAGCCTGTAATAATATTACTAATAATCAGCAATTGAGAATAAAGTATATTTTGAATGAGGTTACAAAAGATGCTTTCAAATCAACACTCATTAAACGAGATAAAAAACACTCCAAATCTAGGGCTATTCTTGAAATTTATGAACTGGTGAATGTGGTAAGTACAGAAACAATGAGAGATATATTTGAAACAATGTCCGAGCAAAACCAGTTGCCTTTTGAAGAAAAATATACACTAATTCACGATAAAGCAGAGCGATTTGATAAAATCAGACTATATGCCAATAAACAACTGATTCAGCTTAGTGCTCTGTATTCCCAGACTGTTGGTGTTATTCGACCGGACTTCTATACTGATAATATTAAAGTCAATAAAAAAGAAGTAAAATTTTATCTTGATCATCCGCAACTAATTGGAGAATAAACCCTGAAAGAATACCTTTAAAATCTTCTTAACTAGATCATTAAATCTTAGCCAACTTATTGTGGTAATACCTTGCCCCCTTTTATAATGTCCCGATCCATAAAATAGTATTTGTTCTAATAATTCAATAACCTTTTTTTGTTTGATTTCAGTAATATCAATTCGATACGCGCTATTATAAATGCATCTGTTATAATTGCGATCTGATTTATAAACACATGTTTTATAATCTTGATTGATATAGTTTCTAATGAGACCAATCCCTTCTATTTGATTAGTATCATTGTTCATTTCAATAACATAAACCAAAGCCATATATGGCACTGTTCTTGGCATTTTTTTATTTAACCCATAAATACATCCCTTCCAATTATGGTTGTCGCGCCATTCCTTATTTTCTGCATAGGTGATTGTTGTAAACCGTGTAGTTCCTATATAAAACTTTTCATCATCTATCATTGGTTGTGTAGTAATAGATATAATTATTTATGTCGATTTCAATTTTTATTTATCAAAATGTTCCATATTGTTTATTTGTGATACTTTCAATACATTTTCTCTCCATTTCATCAAAATTAAAGTAGTCAGCGATCGTTTCATCTGTAATATTGTCTGGAAAATCTGATAATTTGGTGATATCAGGTAAAAAATCAAAAGCGTATTTTTCCAAATATCTCATTCTATATCTAGTAGCTTTATATACAACCAATGCTAATTTAGTAGATAAAAACTGTTTTAATTTATTGAATTCATTGTCGGTTTTGTTTAAAATTACATAATTATCTCTATTTGAAATCCCATACAATCCATTTGTATCTATGAATGGGAATCCGTACATTTTATGTGCTAATACTAATTTGGGTATTCCACTATAAATACATTTTCTATTAGAAAAATTAACAATGATTTCGGGTTCTAATTTATTTAAAATACACGTAGTAATGTTAGGATATGAATGGTTTGCATTGGGTGTTTTACTAACAGTTAACCCTTTATAATCAGGTCGCATGCTTGTTTTTATAACCTTAATATTACCCACTTTTCTAACATAAGTAATTAATTTTTTAATAATGGATGGTGCAAATAATGGTAATGAGAATCGAGTATCAATATACGCCGAATTATTAAATGAAATATATTTTTCTTTTTGATCATCGTAAATAAAGATATCATAATTTAAAGTTAATGGTGGTGTTTTTTGAAAGGTAAAATAACAGGTTGGAGTTTGAGCTTGCATATGGAAGGCTCGATTAGTCTGTGTATTTGTCATGCATCTTATTTTATGAATGGTCCATTTTTGAAGTAGGTTGAGCAGTTTTTGATCGCGTTTCATCCAAATAGAAGGTGTTATCATCGCCAAATATCCATTATTATTTAAATTATATATGGTAGTTTTAATAAAATCTCTCCAAATAGAAATTCCATCCCGTTTTTTCTCAGATTTTTTATTTGTGGGGACTTTAATATTTCCATTTGCATTGAATGGTGGATTTGCAATAATAACATCAAATTTCATTTCGTGCATTTCTAAAAAATCTTGATGTGCTATATTGGCTTCTGTTCCGAAAACGTCGTATAAAAAGGGAATGTGTTCCGAGTTGATCTCAACCATCCAAATCATATTCTGAATGATATGTTGATGTCTCTTTGAAGGGGCATTTTATTTTGATTTGGAGAGATTTAAAAAGACGTTTATATAAAACCATTGAAAAATAGCCTTTTCCTGCACAAGGATCCAGCCATTTTAATGAGGGATTTTCAAATAAATACTGAGGTAGTAAATCTAAAATTTTATTAATTAGAGAAAAATCTGTTGTCACCTCTCCAAATGTCTTTTTATTGTTGATATTTACATTAAATACCTGTTTATGTGTTGCTAGATCGATGGTAGATATTGACATATATTCTATAATCATAATCAAAATTATAGAATATCAACGATTATAAGATATTTCTCATTTTAATTTTCCAAATAGATGCCTCTTTCCATCCACAAGCTTCGTATTCGTCTAATTTAAGTTTTATTTGTTTGGCAACCCCACAATTACAATTTTCAGAATGTTCATGATGCTTGATATACCAAGGATTTTCATAAATAAGCTGTAATATTTTAGTTATTGCTTCTTTATTATTTCCATTGCCGGATAAGGCTGTTTCACAAAGATCTATTAATTTTTTTTGTACGTCATCATTTCTTTTTTGTAAGGACATTGATCTAGTTATACGTATATTTGATTTATTTATAGTTGATTTTCTTCTACATATTGGACAATTGTTCTTACATCCACCACCATATGTAAGATTTCGTGTATTCTGCCATTTATCAATACAGGTAAAACAGAATGAATGATTACAATCTAATGTGCATTTATTTGTTATAGGATTAAGACATATGATACAATCCATTTTATATATATTTACCATAGATAAATATGGCTAAGTATTTTGGGATTATAATATCCGTGACTTTTTTTTAGTTCTTTTTTTATAGCTTTGCCTCTATATTTAGTTCCAGAATGTCTACTGAAGTAGTTTTGCATCCTTTTTCTAGTACCATGATTTTTCTTGGCGTAAAGTTTTAATGGCGTTCGATCTTTATATTGTTGATAACGTCTGTCTCCAAAATGAATAACTCTGGTTTTTTTGGTTTTTTTGTTTTGAACAATCGCGGTATATTTTTTAGGAAAAGGCCCTCTTTTAAATTTTAAGATGCGTTCCTTCATTTTACTTTTTCTTCTACCTCCGATTTTTGTTTGTTTTACCCTTCTTCTTCCTCTTTTATATGTTTTCCTGGCTTTTTTTGCTAATTTAAAAGCTCTACTACTCTTTTTACACTCTTTCTCAATAATATGAAAATCTACAGCAGATGCTTTGCCTCCTGTTATTGCGCTAGCCATTCGGGCATATCCCCATGAATGACCGGTTTGATTTGGCCTAGATCCACTAGAAAAGTAGGCACCTTGACCTTTTTTAAACATGCGTTTCAACCCCTTCAAACTACATTTCGATGCCTTGGCTAGTTTTCGACTCGGCGTTATCTTTTCTATTTTGTACATTTTTCTAGCTTTAAGAATATGAGGAGATACTTTTGATTTAAAACTTTTTACCTTTTTTCTTGTGTAATATTTCTTACCCTTATACATTTTACGCGACTTTTTGAGTTCGCGTTTTTGAATTTTTCTATCTTTTTTACTTAATCCTTTTGGGACATATCTAGCTGGAACATTTACCATATATACATTTGTTAGAATTAAATATATTGATAGATTAAATGAATCAGTGGTATAAAACTCTTAAGAAAGCCCCATGGTCCCCGCCTAATTTCACATTTGGCATTGTATGGCCTATACTTTATACATTAATGGCAATTTCGGTAGGTATTGTATGGTCAAATAAAAAATGTTATCCGTATTGTTCACCTATTACTTTTTTTATCATACAGCTTGCGTTTAATTTAATATGGACTACAATATTTTTTAAATGGCAAATGCCCAAATTAGCCTTTCTTGATATGATACTTATTATGATTGTTACATTTTATACTTATAAGCAATTTTTACCTATAAGTAAAACAGCGGGATATCTGTTGATCCCATATATGCTATGGTTATGTGTAGCTTTTAGTTTAAATTTATATATTATTCTTAATAACTGAATTCACTAATTATTTGGTTAACAATATGATTATAGAATCGTCTAAAAGTTTTACGCTTCTTTTTTAAATCTCTTAATGGAATCCATTTAACTCTGTCTTTTTCATATAATCCATTATGACTCTTTACTTTATTTGGATCATTTTTATACATTTCTTTGAAATCATTTTTGAAAGATTCTTCTATATTTTTATCATATTTCACCTCTACGATAAAAGTATGATATCCATTTCCTTTAATTACGGCACAAAGATTATTTTTCATTAAATTTCTTATATTCGATTTTGTCCCTAAAATTCCGTTGCTTTCTTCCCAACCTTCGCGAAGTGCCGTTTCACGATGCGACTCGTTCTTTTCTTTAGATCCTCCGAAATCGCTCCATTTACCGGCGTCTTTTCTTGCAATTAGGGCTTCTCTTGAAAATAAAAAATATGGATGATTATTTCTAAACGCAACAGGTAAAATGCCTCCTCCCATTTATATAATTAAAGATTAAAGTCCGTATATAGTTTTGGATTAACATTAAACCGAACATTCTTATTTGCAGGATCGTAACTAACTAAATAGTTTTGTTCCGTATTATTCCCAAACATCAAATTGCGTTTACATGGTAGACCAGACCCTTCCATTATTGTTAAAGGTTGTTTTTTGAATATATTAATAGCCGATGAAGATGATGTTGTTTGTACATTTGACCACTTTCCACTCCATCCCATCATGGCAATAATATCAATCCCGCCTTGTTGAAAAATCTGCTCTGATTTTTCTTGAGTAAAAAATCCCAATCCTCCTCCATGAGGGTTTTTTCCCCAGTTATGACACGGGAACGTGGACGGTGGGCAAAGTGGTAGTACACCGGATTCAAAGATACCCCCTATTGTAATTAGAGTTCCTCCTGCAGCATTCTCTCCAAATTCAAAATCATTTACTATCAGTGATGGATCTCCGGCCCTTGAAAATAATGTCTCCACGGGCAATGTTTGAGGTGGCGGAAAAACACCGTATAAGATTTTTATAAAAAATGTCCACCAATTTTTTTCACCATTTGGACCTCTTCCACAGCAAATTTTTTCAACTATACCCAAACCCGTAAACCATTGAAAACTATACCCTAGTGGGTTAAATGGTTTTTTGTAAGTATTGCAAATATCTGCAGCCGAAAATAATCCCGAAATAACCAAATCTCCAACTTTTACAGTTTGATCTTCGCACGTTATCGATTTTCCCTTTTTATTAAATAATAAGCCTTCTGCTTTTACATATTTTGTGGCAGCAACAAAAGCTAAATATTTATTAGGACCTTGAGTTAGATTTGCCATATCTGTTGGGCAAAAATTGGAGCCAAATAAATTATTATTAGGATCTGTTACAATAACATTATTATTACAAACAGCGGTACAATCATCATCGGAATATTTTAATGGTAAGTAGGGTGTTGAATTTGTTGAATTGCATGATGAATCAATATATGGACTTTTCCAATATATACTTGTGGGGAATCCACGGAATGCAAATTCAGTAATAAATGTAACACCTGAAAATCTATTATAAACACTGTCTCTACCTGTGGTAATTTTAACTTTATTAGCTGTTTCGCCCCTTTTACTACAAGAATCTAACCCCCTTCGTATTACAGAATTATTAGAGTTATCAATATTGGGTCCGCAATTTTTATAAGCGCCATCTACGCATAAAGCACTTCCGCGATTTAAACTCAAAAATTTATCATAACTTCTAACATTTCTTAAACCCCCGCCTCTATAAAATCCAACTTTTCCGTTAAAATTATTACATTTTTGTAAATTACAGGGCCCTCCTCTCAAAGCTTTTGACCTCGACTGATAATCACTAACATTTGCTTTAAAAATAGCCTGTGCTTTTTTATTTCGTGTTCTTTCACTAGAACTTAATTTGGGTCTATTATTATTAAAACAGTTCATATAATTTATAATTATATTTAATTAATCATATAAACAAACAAGATTTAATGCCATGGAATAGTCCATATTATTCAAATCTAAAATTCGACCAAACTCATCTAAGATCTGCAACTGTAATCTTGATACATCCACCGGACCAAAATAAAATCGTTTTTTAATTGCATTATTTTGAGTAACAGTATCATTTGTGAGAGACAATCCATTATTAAAATCACTTGATGTTGCTGAATCAGTCGAAATTCTGGCTAGAACATTTGATTTTCCTATAGATTCATTGTAGGCGGTTACCACAAAATTATTAACATTTTTATTGAAATCATTTACAACAATATAAATATATTTTGTTCCCCAAGCATCATAACAACCTTCTGATACATAAGAATGTGATCCATTATATTCACCTAAACGAAACCCTAATATCCATCCCAGATTTTGGACAATGCCATTATCCCCAGCTAAATCTACAGAAGGAGGTTCGGAAATGCCACCGCCAACCACCCCTCCAGGAGGGCCATACGGAGTAGCACCTGCATTATTTGTACCCGAAGTTCTATTAAAATAAACATATAATAATGGTGTCCACGGCGGTTGGGATGGTGTTGAAATACCACCACCACCATTTCCTGAAGCTGTAATTGTGGCAGCACTCAACCCATTACCGTTTTGTATTGTAAATACTGTTTTTGTAGTGTGTTCATCTATTATACATACTGGTCGTGCATCAGATCCTGATGGATCCGTACTAGGAGGAGTGGGATAATTATTTTGAACCGCTATCATTATTTGCTCATTAATAGCATCTTGGATTTCCAATCTCTTATAGTTTCCATCTGGTATACTAATATAATACCACAGAAGTTTGGGCGTTCCGGTCGGTCCGCCACCCCCCGTTGTAATTTGCGCCCGTGGATTTGTCCATCCAATCCAAAAATAGTTGTTTGCCTAGTGATTTGCTGATTTGAAAATATGTACTGGGAAATTCTAAAGCAGAAAGTTCCATGGATATAACATTTTTGATTGTTGTTGGCAAAGTTACTTGATAATTTGTACTTAGCGTGGTATAATAGTTATTTCTAAAACGAGAATCTAAGCAAAGTAATCTATGAATTGTATGCTTTGAAGTCCCTTCAACCGTTGTTTCATCGCGGGGTACCGGATTTATATGACTAGATACGCTACCTCCGGGTCTTGCCATAACAGCATGCTCTTCATTCAATAGATACTCTCCATTACCGTATTTAAATTCTCTCTTTTTGGTTTCAGTCATTAATTTCTGTTTAACACCATCTAAAAATTTAATAATATCTTTGCGTTTTTCTTTTGAAATACTATCGTCCATCAGCAATTTCTCTCGTAAAATATTTTCATTATTTATAATATCTTCTAGTGTAAACGGATCTTGCAAATTAAGTATATTTTTCAACTCATTTATATTATAAGAATCAATATCAAGATTGAAAATTCCAGACATATATATATTCTAAATCTAAAATATTTATATATTAATAAGCGTCTAATTCTTTCCAAGTATTTCTTTACCTTTCTCTAAACACCAGAATTGTACGGCTAAGCAAGGAAAAAGTCGTATATATGAAGCTAATAATCCTCTATATAATCCAAAAAATCCATCTTTTTTGATAACACATCTAAATCCATCAAATATACCATCATACTTGGGAACATCTTGACTAAATCCAGCCATTTGAAAATGTTTTCTAAGCATATCAGTTGGATAGGTAAATGTCAAAGCGCTCATGCCAGCAAATCCGCCGGATAATAATTTTGTACTTGTTGGTGAAAAATTGCGACCCTCAAAAAAATCTTTATATTGATAATAAAACATGAAATTTAAAGCACTAAAAGGTCCAAATCCTAGTATACTAATTCCCAATCCCTTATACATTTCATTTAGTTTTATTTGTTTTGCAGCTTGAAAAGGACTCGAATAATGAGATTTATTCATTTGCAAAGACAATCTGGTACGTATAGTTTCAAGTGGATATATGGTAACCATCGAAAAGACTCCAGCTACACCTCCCGAATAAAAATTTTTTATTTTTTCATCTTCAATATTATTAAAAATATGTTTTTTACAATTTTCGAAGGCGGTAAAATTTGTAGCTATTTGAGGAAATACACGTAAGCAATTTGTCATATTACCCTTCCATAAATATCGAATACCTTCTTTTTTTAGAACTGTTTTAATGGATGCTTCTTTAAGATATTGATTTTGACGTTGAATTTTATATAATTCTAATGGAGCAGTAGCTGTTCTTGAAATCACTCCTGCCATACCTCCAATTAATAAATCATCAAGCATTATTTATATCTTATCCCCATAGATTTAATATCATTTCTTTCTTTGTTTCATCCATACCGGAGAGAATATACCATTTCTTCTTCTTCGGATCCCATTTTGTTCCCAGTTTCTTTCCCCTTGTCTTTTTCTTCAAAAGGAACTTTAAGATAAATTTTCTTGGGTTTTTTTGCATATTGACATTCCGTTTGTCCAATAGCCAAATTTGCTAATTTATCAGCCCCTTCATTTCCTAAACTATGTTCATCAGTCTTTCCAGTGTGAGCGGCAACATGATAAAATGCTACATTTTCTTTGTCTTTGAAAATATAATATGCTTTTTTTACAAGATCTACATTAGGAATGGGTTTTTTCTTTATCCAACATGCTTTTTCCATTTTTTCTCCATAAGTTGTACAACATCTTATCGCATATGCAGAATCAGAGTAAATATTAACTTGAAATCCAGCTAGTATTTCACGATATAGGATTTCAGCAGCCTTTATAATAGCCTTCAATTCTGCTGTATTATTTGTTTGTTTTCCTTCGATTCTTTGTGCACAATTTCTAGGATCATCTATACCAAAATAAACACCTAAACCAGCTTTTGCACCTCGTTGACCGTTATTGGAACAAGCTCCATCTGTATAAACATTCGTTTCCATTATATTATTGTGAGTAATAATAAAATAGGTTTAAATTCAATTTAAGTTGATTTTACCCGTCCTTCAAAAAAATCTCCATGAGTACTAATGTAATATTCGTGATAATATGGTGCTAAATATAAAATAAGACCTATTGTAACTGCCATTGTTATTCCGGAATAGATTAGTTTTTTTGAACCACTCAAATATGCAGATACTGTCATCATAGCTAGTCCAATATAGTTCTGTAAGGGCATTCCCATATACCAATTTTGACTATCCAACCACCAAATATTTTCTCTTTTATATTCGTGAATTGTATAATGAGGGTTTAACATGAACCACATTGTGTCTTCTATTAAAAACCAGGCGACTATGAAAAATATTATTGTAAAAATATTATTGGGATATAGGCTATAAATAAGTGTAAATATAACCATAATATTCATTATTACATGATATGTAGTCATGGTAAATAGTGCCGGTACAGTGGGTAATTTTTTCGCCCAACCGTGCTTTCCCTCCGCCTCAATTTCTAACAGAGAGAACAGTATGGCATATATAGTAATATACAATGCAGTAGCTATCATTATATAATACTAATGTAAAATTATCATAATCCTTACTAATATCTAAATGAACTTAAACAAAGCCACTCTTCATAACAATATTCGCAGCAAAATGAGTAATTTCGAGAAGCAATTTTAGCCTTTTTGATAACCGGTCTCAATGCAGTAAATTCAAGCATACATCCATCATTTGAACACTCATTGATTTCTTTATAAAATACAGCTCTGCTAGGAGGAGTGTTGGGGATCTCTTTATTTTTTTCCACTTCATTGGTAAATAAACACGTTAACCATTCCATTACTATATAAAGAGTTTTTATCTTTAACATATATAATTATGTCCCATGGATGTAGATTCAAAAAAGCAACGGCTTCAATGCGATGGAAGTGGAAAAAGAAGAAAACAAGGCGATTACAAAGAAAAAGAAGAAAAATGAGAGCGCGGGCCAAATAATCAAGGTATATCTTCTTCTAATTTCTCCTCTGATTCTGTGCCGGGCACGGATTCTGACTCGTCTTCTTGCGACTCTGGTTCTTGACGTCTTCGACATTTCCCTCTACAGGTGGTATCGTAAAAACACCAACCCGCAATTAAAAAGGCTATAGGAATCACAATCGCATAACCATATTCCACATTCATATAATTCTATACTATGTATTGGGTTTTTAAATAAATTGAAGTTCCGAATTTTATTACTTATTTGGTTTGGGATCGTTTAAAAGTTAATTTACTTAAGAAAATAAAAACAAATTAACTATAATGGATATTACATCAACAAGTCAAATGGATAGATATGTTAAATCGTTGAAATATCTTGTTGTTTTTCCAGATAAAACAACAACATTTTATAAATCATTAAGAAAAATAGCCGAAGATATAAGTGTTGATTACTCTACCATTTCTAGACGATTGAATGAGGAAAATCCTTGTATATGTATTTCCAAAATATCTGGGTTTATTTTTTCTATTCGTAAATTAAATTAATCATCAGAGGTATGCATTTGAAGCGATTTTGTATGATCCTGCCATGCGCCATTTGCGGTGGGTGAAGTATTTTTCCTTTTGAGTTCCTCCACTCTTGGATTTACAGCCTTTTCATCCAATAGCATAATTCCCATAGCAGCATAGTTATGCAAATCAATTAGTGTATCACGAATTGATTCATTATTAACTAAAGTAATACCACTTTTTGTCACACTATTAAGACGACTAATTTTATCACCCATTCTTACAATTACACCTACAGGACCATATGTTGCGAATGAGTCTCCATAGTCCTTATTTTTCTTCGTGAAAAGATTCAATGCCTCGGCTTGCACTGCGGTATACTGTTGTATACGGTCTTTATTATCCATAATGTGTTTATATTTGTACTACACAATATGGATTTAATTCAATTTATCCTTATATAATTAGACATTTAGACATACAATTAGGCGAATTGTTGTTTACCGTTTTTAAAACCAGTTTTTACACAACACCCACATCTACCCCCATGACATTGGGTATTATTGCCTAATAGACCGGTAAATTCTTTGCAATTCTTATAGCATAGTTTGCCGTTGCTATTTGTTCCCGTTGTATAAGTGTTTGCCCCAGGTATTCTATTATCACAACATTTTTTATTGAAACACTTGGAATTCCCTACAATTTGATCACACGAAGATGGTGGGTTATTTTTCGGATCATAAGGATTTTTAGTTTTGTTATATGTGGTTACTTTATCACGGAAGCCGAATAAGCTTTTCCTCCTCCCAATAATCTAAATCCCTGCATGCCTCTAGCGTTATCAGATAAACAATAATTAACTTTAGTTGAAATTCTAGATTCTGCCCGAGCGCCAGAATTTGTACCAGTTCTATTTCTTGGCTGTTTAATTACAGCTGTATTTGCTATAACTCTAGGCATCTTTTCTTTTCTTAAGACTCCACCCACTCTCCGCGCTAAGAATCTAGCATAAGATCCATGTTTTTTATCAACACCAGATTGACCCCTATAGGCGGTTCGCGCTTTTACAGTAGGTACTCTATAAGTAACCTTTTTCCATTCATTAGGATTACCCTTGCTACAATTTTTTTGTATAGCAGATATCAAATCGCCGGGTCCTCCTGCCTGGCCTAAATTCTTGGGCATTGCACTTTGACCCACCTGTTTACTAACCGTTCCAGAACGTCTCATCATCATATATCTAGATGAATCCATTCTAACCTGCTTATTTACACGTGCCATATTATTTAAATTCATTTGATCTACTTGACAAGTATGTTTTGGACAAGTAGAGCAATTATTAAAACATGCTACACACGTTGTACAATTATTTCCATTATGATTTGGCATATATACATTACTCTTATAAAAAATTGATAAAAAGACAAAGTATAATATCATTTGTAACTTCCAAATGTATGAATGTTCTTGTGGCAAACAATATAAAAGACTTAAACCCTTTCATATTCACCGAGCTTCTTGTGAGCTTTTACGTTTAAGTAAAAAAAGTAATCAAGATATTTCACATTTATCTGATTTACCTTCTCAACAAGAGATGTGGTTAGCTCTTCAGACAGCTCTAGTACAAATCGATACTCTGAAAACAAAGGTAGAAACACAAGAAAGATGGATCAAAAGACAAAGGAAAAAGATACCGGTAATTGATTGGTTAAATACAAACTGTAAACCTGATTCTACTTATGAAGAATGGGAACAACAAATAATGCTAAATCAAAAAGATCTTCAACTAATATTTGACCATGATTTTGTGAATGGCATGTATTATATAATGCAAAAACGTCTTGATCTTGCAAAAGAATCGCAGTTGCCTATTAGAGCCTTTGAGCAAAAACTGAATATATTGTTTGTGTATACCGGTAAAACCTGGGAAATGTTAGATGCTGATAAAATGAGTGCGCTAATAGATAAATTTCATAAGAAAATACATACTTTATTTGTTAAATGGAGTGATAAAAAGCAAAAACGCATGGATTTTAATGATATTGATGAGAGCTATTATAAAAATATTACAAAAGTAATGGGCGGATCTTTATCTAGAATAGTGTCAACAAAGAAGATTAGCTTCAAATTATATAATCATTTGAAGTTCAATCTAAGAAATATTGTCCAATATGAATTTACTTTCTAGATCTACGTTTGCGCTTTTTAGAATGCCTTTTACTTTTACCCGACTTATTAGTAATCAAATAAAGTTTTTCTTTACTTAATCGATTTACAGAAATACTAAATAAATACTTTTTATTATATGCGGTATCAGCGACTTCCAATAAAATTTCTGGCCCACGAGTAACATTTATAAATTTAAATGGGCCACGAAGAGCCACAGATCCTCTATCAAAATAAAGCGAATCGCCCTTTTTCATTTTTTTGTAATTTGCTTTGCTTAATTGCACTACAGAAGGGCCGTATAAAATTTCAGAGAAATCCTCTACATTTTGCCCTCTGGGTGCTCTTCTATAAGCAAGTCTATCATTTATGATAGCATTGAATTCTCTACCTTTAGAATCACGAATTGCCACATTCTTGGTGGTAAATGAGTTTAATTTTGTAGGAACTCCTTTATCTTGCAACTGCGGACTTTTGTCTGGGAAAATAGAAAGAGAGGTAGGTGTCTTGGATTTCTTTCGCCCAAATGCTTTTTTTCTACGAATGCTGTATGTTTTACGCATGGTTCTTTTCTTTTTTCTTTGTTTTTTTCGTTTTCCTCCGTGTTTAAGTTTTCTATTTGATCTTTTATGTTTACGTGTTTTGGCCATATATAAAAATAGTTAGATTTTTATATATTTCTTATTTTATAATTTGTATTTTTTTCTAAACGTATCTACCAGCTCCACAGATACTCCTTCTTCTCGCGCTTCTTCAGCTTTTGATGTATCTTCTTCTAAATCTTTAACAAGTACTACAAAGGTGCTTTTGCTGACTGAAGTACTTATTTTAGCTCCTAAATCAACAAGTGTTTTTTTCAGAGGCTTGTCTCTGAAACCTGTCATTACAATACGTTTTCCATAAAGTGGATGCGATTTGTCAATATTTTGACCCACTTGTTCGTTTAATTTGTTTGTTAGACCCGCTTCAGTGAGGAAAGATATGAAATTGGGTAGATTTTTTACGAAGAGTTTTGCTCGCTTTTTGCCAACATTTTCAACCGATGCCACTTGATCAATCTTGGTATCAGGTTGTTCGCTGGATTCAAAGATATTTGGATATTCATGGATAATATTTCTCAAGATAGAGGAGCCCAATCCTCTGCCGAATACATTAGACGCGCTAGCAATCATAACCAAGGAAGCATTGCGAATTGCCTCATCCATGTTTCCCTTAATTTTCACTACCGTTTTTTCTTTAAAACCCTCAACAGTCAAAAGCTCTTCCTTTGTCATAAGAAGAATCTTAGGTACTGTATCAAATCCAGCCTTTATCAATCTTCTAACATTGCCAGGACCAACGCCTTTAATATCGAGTTTTTTAAAGAAGAATTCAACGTTCTTCTGTAATACCATTGGGTTGTTTTCAGTATTTTTAAGCATTGCATCTACGTGACTCTCATTCCATACCCAAGGTACCGACGGCATTTTGGGGCTTTCAGCTGGTTGAATTACCGCTTGAATTTTTGGGTATAACATCCCCAGACCGAATCATTTGAATTACCGCGCCTACCCCGATATTATTATCTTCTACATATTTTGCATTATGAGCAGTTACAAATTCGATTGTTGCTCCTCTAATATTTACAGGCTCAACTTGAACAACTGGATTCAGATAAGCGTCTTTACTGGCTGTCCATATCACATCAACCACTTTTACTTCAGCGATCTGATCGCTCAAAACCATCTTGAAAGCAAATGCGTAATCTGGATTTTTATTGCGACGCGGATGTTGTTTATCATCGTTTACAATGATTCCGTCAATCATGTACTCATAATTACTGCGCCATTCCACTAACAGATCTGACAACATCTCATTTGAGATATCATCCGTAACTTCGTGTAATACTGTAACTACGCCATTTTTTTGAAGCCACTCCAATTGTTCACTGGGTTTCATAGCAGGTTCGATAACCTCATATCCTACAAAATCTAGATCTGTCCATTTATCAGTATCTCTTTTTTTGGCATTCACTAATCCTGCTACCATATTGCGTGAGTTTTTATACTCAGCGCTGTATTTTTTTTCAAATAATTTTTCCTTAATTAGTAACTCTCCCCTTAATGTTACATCTTTGCGTTTTGGCAAATCCAAATATGGAACCATATAGGATATATCCATTCCGTGTGTAGATCTACCGCGAGTATAAAGTTTTCCTCCTGAGTACAATACCGAGATACCATCGAGTTTTCCTGATATTACCTTTGGACCAGGATATTTTGCTTTGTATTTTGGCAAAGCATTTGTATCAGGTTTAATTTTATCCATGGAATGCATTTCAAATGGCAACTTTACTTTGGCTTTATCCGTTGGGGCACCAACCTCATCAAAACAAGGGTTATTGGGATAAGTGCGTTGTCCATACTCTTTTAGAATATCAAATACATTATCTGCAACAAATGGTTCTTTATTGTAGTATGCAGCGGATGCCACGCGAACCATCTCACATATCGTCTCTTCTGAAAACTGTTTTACCACGGAAATTCCATCATTGGTTAACAATTCCCAGTTAGCGCGCAGTTTACTATCTTTTTTTTTACTTTTTTATTTGATTTTATTTTTATTGTCCCTCTTTTCTTTTTCACCACCTTGGCTTTCTTGAGCGACTTTTTTTTAGTGCTTTTTTTGACGTTTTTATACGGAGATACAACAATAGGAGATGGAGTTTTCATTTCATCTACCGGAGTTTTCACTTGCTCGCCGGTTTTAAGTATCACTGCCTTACCACTCTTTCTTTCAGTGGGCGTTTTGTATTCTAATCCAAGGAAATCAAAGATGGATTTTTCAGTTGGAAAATCTCCTTTTACTCTCTCGCCCTTCTTATTTTTCTTTGGACCCGTCAGTTTAAATAAGCCGTGCTCATTCATCGTATAGCCAAGATCAATGGCTCTTTGACGCTGAACCACATTAAATGCTTTGCTTCCAGTAAAGTATAGCACAGCAAATGAGTACTCTTCAGGTTTAGAGTACATGAAATCCAATCTTCTAGCAGTAGTTGATCCGGGTAATTTGCCCACAGTCAAGCTTTTTGTCTTGCCTTTGGAGAGACTCTCCACTAAAACCCCCTCTTTTTCCAATTCATCAAGAAACTTTTTAAAGATCGCATCATCTCCTTGTTTATTTGTAACCGCGACATCAATATCTCCTGATGTTTTATTACCTCTTCTATAAGATCCAAGAATCTCAAATTCATCGCCATCTTGTTTCACTTTATTAAAGACTTTTTTAAAGACCTTTTCGTATTCACCCACTTCTTCTCTAGGTATACGCTTCAATATATCTTCATAATGACGGAGACCTTTTTTTTGAACCGCATTTAGGAGTTCATCTTGTCGTTCTCTCAACTGAGCAATAGAAGTCAGTCCCAACTCTGCGAGTTGAAGCGCTTTCTTAGGCCCAATACCATAAACTTTTACGAATAGATATCTTGCCTTATGTTCAGACATTTTTTCTTTCTCAATGGCTCTAAGAGTTCCTGTCTCCATGAACTCTTTAAATTTTTTAAGTATGGTATCTCCTATTCCAGGCTGACCTTTCAACTCATCTGGACTTTTGATCTCTGTGGGATATGCCATAATAGTCTCGGCAGCGGTATGGTAGGCTCTCGCTCTGAAACCCTCGCCTTTCATTTTCATCAGATCTTCAAGCTCTTCCAAAATATTTATGAATTGTTCATTTAGCGATGCTTTTTTAGTTTTCATGACGACCTTCTTCTTTTTACCTTTGACTTTGATTACTTTTCGTGCTTTACTCATAGTTGTTGTAGTATGTTTAGTATGTTTAACATTGGCATCTAATACTTTTTTTTCTTCAATTTTTCGATTTTTTTTTGTCATGACCTTTACTTTTACTTTCTTGAATTTTTTAGGTACTTTTAATGTTTTCTTTTTTTTTGGTTTTGGACAATATCCAAATGTTTTTAGTGTTCTGCGTTTAGGAGTAACTTTTGTGGCACATATACTCCCTTTGGTAGTCTTAATACATTTATTGTGCATTTTTCCTTCATGTTTAAAAGGAAATATACAAACTCCTTGCTTTATTTTTTTATCCGAATCCCTTTTACCTAACCAATTTACATTGGAAGCATTCATTTATATTAGCGTTTGATTTTTTTCTTAAAGTATGTAGTTAAAAATTTATTTGCAATAATATCATCTAAAAATTTTACATTGTCGTCTTTTTTTTTACTTTGAAGTGTCTTGGGTTTTATTATTACTTCTTTAATATTTGGAAAAGGAAGTTCATTTATTGTTTTATTCATTTAATATAAAAAAATATAAAATTAATATAAGAATGACAGTATTAATGCAACAGATTTCCATTTCAAAAAAAAGTGGAAATAAAAATAAAAAAAAAGAAATTCTATCAAGTATGATGGTAAAAAAGCACATATAATGTGTAGCAATAATGGTAAAAAAACTTTTAAGACTTTAACTAATAATCAACTCATGAGTTTAATGGCAATGCCTGCTTCAAAAAAAACTTTAAATCAAAGACTTGGTCGTGTATTAAAAAAACGGAGAGCGAGAGGTACAAAAAAATTAAAGAAAAAACGCCGAGAAACTAAGAAAATAAAAAGAAAAAAGAAGAAAAACAAAAACAAAGGGAAAAAACATTAAACTGCTAGTATTACTTTTTTGAAGTCCTCATCCTCAATACTATTTCTATTGGATAAATATTCTTTCGCTTTATATTTATCCATCTTATTAAGATACGTTCTAGAAGCGTACAATAATTTAAATGTAAGATCATCAAATCCAATCGATTCAACATATATTCTTCTGTCTTTTCTTAAAAGTGTTAAAAATTTTATGATGTATTTAGGATCTGCCGGAAAAAAGAAAATAATAAAAATATGATTTCTTATAATTGTTCTATTTTTTCCTTCAAACTCAAAATCAGAATAGCTTAATTCACACCCACCATTTTTAGCAATCTCTATTAAATCTCTCTTCAGTTCCAAAGCGCCACTTGTTTTTTTCAAGTTAAACGCAACTTCCAATCTATAAGACATTGTTATGATTTACCTAAAGATTTTATTTTAAAAAAAAATAAAATTTTATACTACAAAATGCCTACAATATTGTAGGTATATCAAATATCGATTACTGATTAGATGCATTTTCAGAGAATTCTCTTTGTGCTTTTCTGTACACCATGCCGTTAGGGATGCTCCAAACATAATGATTTACGTAAGGTTTTAACATTTGTCCGATCTTTTTGCTCCATTTTTCTCTCTTGGCGTTCAAAGCCTTTTGAATATTCTCAATGCATTTTTCTTGCATCTCTTTCATTAAATCTTTATCAATACCCCAAGTACCATATCCCCGAAATGATCCCCAGCTGTTTTTTCTGTCATCCGGGAAAACTTCCAATAGCGACTGTTTAATAACTGTCAGATGTTCTTCTTCGGTAAGTCGAAGTTTAGGATGAACATTGGTGAATATGGACAACGCAACGCCCCGCCAGACACTTCCAATCCTAATCATTTTACGATATTGATCATCCCTGACATATTTAGGGCTTGGCGATTCTACTTCATACCATGGTCCTGCTCCTCTCATACTCATATTTAGATTATAGTAGTTATTAGTAGATTGGGTTTACATTCTTTTTATGGCTAAAAATCATTTCAATTTTCTGACTATATTAAAATGGGTGATTATTTTCAGAGTACAAATATTAATGCTTCAAATTTTTATAAAAACGGGAAACCAATTAATTTAGGCGGTCAAGGCGCTCAAGGCGCTACAGGAGCTCAAGGCACTACAGGAACTCAAGGCGCTACAGGAGCTCAAGGCACTACAGGAGCTCAAGGGGCAACTTCTGGAGGAGAGCTACCAGTTGGAAGTGTCGTTATGTGGCCACTAACACAACAACCACCTAATTGGTTATTTTGTAATAACCAGAAAATACCGTCAAAGTACACCGCCCTCCTCGCTTTGATGAAGACGAATTTGACGCCTGATTTTCGAGGCCGATTTCCAGCTATGTCTGGTAGCCACACCGGCGCTGTCGAGTATATTGGAGCTCTTGGAACTAAAACCGACACACATTCTTTGAATATCTACCAAATGCCTCCTCATGAGCATGAAATCACAGTAACTCTTAACCCACCAAAAAAGTCAACTGGATTTTCAGGAGATGGCTCATTTACAAACGAAATGCCATCGTACACAGGCGCGGGCTTCACCTCCGAGGCAACAACAGTATTGGGTACTGGATCTAACTGTAATGACGATGACGTCTGCAAGAGTAGCATTATATTTGGGAAAGATGGTAAACCGACTGGTACAAACATAACTGGTGGAGAGCCCAATAATAAGGGCGTCAATGTCATAAAACCATATGCACCTCCATATTATTCAATAAACTTTATTATATATGCTGGGGCACCTACTTTATAATAATAAATTGAATACTAATTTAAAAAGAATATAGTATTCAATAACTCAAATGGAACCTCCTACTTATTTAGCGAATAAATACCCTCACGAACGCGATTCTCACATACATTTTGATGAGGGTCCGCATATTTATACCATAGATGGTGATAGCGACTATATGTCTGTAACAACATGGAATCATTCTCATTTTGCCCACTTTGATCCGGATGCTATTATTGAAAAAATGATGAAGTCGCCAAAATGGCCACAAAGCAAGTATTTTGGCCAAACGCCGGAAGAAATAAAGGCGGGATGGAACAAAAATGGTCAAGAAGCATCAAAAGCCGGTACAAAAATGCATTATGATATTGAGTGCTTTTACAATGATGAAAATGTTGAAGTAGAGGAAGATTGCATAGAATGGAAGTATTTTGAGAAATTTGAATCAGAAATTGGATCTAAATTGGAACCATACAGAACAGAGTGGATGGTTTGGGATAAGGAACTTAAATTGGCCGGATCGATAGATATGGTTTTTCGAAACCCAGATGGCACACTTTTGATCTATGATTGGAAGCGATGTAAAAATATCAAGAAATATAACAGATTTCAATCTTCAACAACTGAGTGTATCTCACATCTGCAAGATACTAATTTCTGGCATTATTCTCTCCAATTAAACACTTATAAGTACATGCTTGAGAAAAATTATGGGGAAAAGGTTGTTGGAATGTATCTTGTGTGCCTACATCCAAATAATCAAAATAAATCATATCAGCGATTGAAAGTATCTCATATGAAACAAGAAATTGAGAATTTAATGGCTTTAAAAAAACAAATGCTCGAAGACCCTTCGTCGGCGTTATAATCTTATTCTAATTTATATAATGAATGCTTATTTATTTGTTTTCTTGAATTTTATGATTGGGTTTGTATCTGATCTAATTTTAAACTTTTTATCTACAAAAGAAGGGTCCAAATATTATAAATCTAGGATCATCCAATCTTTACGACCTTACTTTGATAAAAGAAGTGTTTTAAGGGCAGCATTAGATGCAGGTATAACTATAGTAGTTGTATTGCTGTTTGTGATGCTTATGAGTAAGCTTATTTTCGGATTCGCAGTTCCAAATAATATTATACAATTAAATTTCTTTTCTGTTATTGCTTTCTTCGCTGGATTTGCTGCAGATAAATTTATTGATGATTACAAAATTTTTGGCAATGATTTAGATCCCTATTATCAAGAAGCGGGCGTAGGATTGTGGGGAGCACTAGCTTTAACATTTGCGATTATAATAAGTTACATGAAACAAAAATTCTTAGTTAAATATATTATATGAACAACAAACAATTGGAGGAGAGGATTTGTAAATTGGAACAACTATATGAAAGAATAGAGCAAAAATTAGATCAGATATTAGAAATAATTGATACAAAAATATCAACCAGTTGCAATAAAATGAGTGGACATATCGATTTCGTTGAAAATGTGTATGATAATGTAAAAAATCCATTGGGGTTTATTTGTAATAGGGTATCCAAACTTATAGGATCAGATGAACAATATACACTAGAAAATCAAGAAGGAAGTATAGAAGAGGAGGAGTTTGGTTTGGAAGATTAAATAATATAGAATATAGCTTAAATAATTTACATTCTATATATTAAGATGGATGAATGTTTAGATATGCAGTCAGTTGACCTCAATTATGGTCAAATGTTTTTTATGATGTTAGGATTTTTGCCAGTTGTGATATGTTTGCCTTGTTGGTTTGTGGCAAAATTTGTACATGAACCAATGGTAAACGAGTATCAAACTCGTTATAAAGAATGGTTGGAAGAAATGAAGAAGCCCCCTCCTTATGAACACAGATATCCTGTAGAAGAGTGCGAAGATGGAGAATTGAAAACAGAAACAAAAATAAATAATTTAGTGTTGGATAAAACGCCTGACGGATATGTAGCCATGCGTTATAATATAGATGAAGAGGGATTTGAATATTGGAGTGATAAAAACGTGACATATAAATATCTCGAAACCGTGGCTCGAAAATATGTGAATGCTTTTGATTGTCCGGGTATTTATATTAATCGAGGCAAACTATTGAAAGAAAAGCTAATGAAATTGCAAGAGGAGATTAAGAAAAATATTGAAGATGAGGAAAATAAAAAAGACGGCGAAGATGAGGAAGAGGAAAAAGAGGAAGAGGGTAATGTATTTGCGGATTTGAAAAAATACAATAGTTCTAGTAAAAGAACTAGTGAACTTAAGAAACGAATTACAAAAAGTGATATTGTATGCGATGAGGCAAATAAATATATTAAACGGGGTAAATTTTCAGATAATAAATCATGGATGAAACCCAAGGATAGTGTGAAAACCGGATCCAGCACTTGGAGTTGGTTAGATTGGAAAAATTCTCAAAAATCGGATTAATATCGACGTGTAAATCTCTTTCGATATTTATTGGTTTTCCTTTTTTTCTTTTTTCGACGTCTTCTAGTTTTTCGTTTTTTCCTTTTTCTCTTTCTCCGTGTTTTACGTCGTTTTCCTCCACCTTTCGTTTTCTCCTTTTTTTCTTTTAGCTTCTCCTCTTTCTTCTGTGGAGAACCAGACTCTATTTCCTTTTGCAGTTCGTCTATAACCTTTTCAATTTCTGTTTTTTTATCTGCAGGTGTTTTCGTACTATTTAAAATGTTACTTACTTTGGTTAATCCATCCAAAAAAAGTTTGACTGATTTATTTTCTGTACCATCACTTTTATTACAGCACCATGCGCCTGATAATGAATTTATAACAGGGACCATACTCTTTGTAAAGGTTTCAAGCGCCTCCTTGCTACCATTTTTTAATAAACCGATTATATTTAACGGACCAAAGAATGTTATCACATCGGTTCCCATATTGGCAGCTATTGCTACAGCTTCTCCTATAAGTGCCAATCCAGGTATAGGTATAATACTAATAAGTAATCCTATTATTGTCGCAGAAAGTTGAATAGCTAAAATAATACCCAACCCTTTGGTTTTTAACTTGTCCCTTACAATATTAATAAGAGCTGTGGGAACTTTATCTGGGTATTCTTTTAATAACATCTGAAGATGCTTCCTTGCTTCTTTAGCTCCATCGCTATCTTTACCAATAGCTTTAACCAGTGCTTTTAACATGCTATCAGTAAAACCCCCGTTATTCTTCCCATTATCCGTCGATTTTAACTTTTCCATATGTTTTCTTCTGTGCTCTTCATGATGCTTTCCATTTATAATCTGTTTTAAATCCTCTTTGACAAAAGTAGAGAGATACTTTATAAATTTTTCTATTTCTTTTTTACGACTTTTTCCTCCACCTTTCTTATTCTTTTTGTTGTTCATGGTTGTCATTTCAATATCGCCTCCTTCTCCCACCACTCCCTTCTCCTCGTCTTCTCCTTTCTTCTTTTCTTCTTCTTCTGCTGTTCTCGCTCTCTTCTTCTCTTCTTGTAATTCTTTAATCACTTTTTCTACAGCTTTTTTGAACTTTTCTTTCATCTCTTCAACTTTTGCTGTTTTTTTGCTGTCCTCTGTTTTTTTAGCTTGTAATTTTTGTCGTTGGGCAATAGAAAGTTTAACTAGATCATCATCTGATTCGTTACCTGTTCCTTTGGATTGTGATTCATCTTTATCTAAATTTTGTTTGATCGCCCTTTCAAGGTTGATGTAGCTTCCTTTCATTTGTTTTATTTCATATGTTTCGCCAATTTTGGACGATTCAATTAATTCATCAACTCGTTTACAAAATTTGGACTGACATTCTCCTTCATCCGTCGATGTTTCTTCTAATGTGCGTTGATCTTTTTTTGTTTCGTTCGGGTTGAATTGCATTTTACTTATATATTTGTGTTATTTTTTTTCAGCCATTTTTGAAAGCCGATGCTTTTAGATAAATTAAAGGAAGAACCTAAATATCCCTTTGCTATTTCATATGCTTTTTTTTCTTTATCAGTGAGCTGGTTTAAATATTGTGTTTGATACTCTTCTATTGTCGGCATAGTTTAATACTATTAAATAAATGATAAGTATTAAATCAATTTTTAGAAATGAAACAAATCAAATTTTGAATCTTAACATCAGAATCTTGCATTATCTTAGTAACACTAGTGTCAATACTATAATGATTGGTTAGTAGATAATTAAACAGTAAATTTATTTGATTTACACATAAAAACTCACACGTTTGCTTAGGATTTAAAACAATGTAGTAGCATTGATCTTCTGGACAACAAGGACTACGTTCTTGAAATGGGGATAATTTTTCTCGATTGGTTAATTTAGTTATACGTTTTAATACTTTATCTTTTGGAGGAGGAGATATTACAATAACTTTTTTATAACACTCGTTATAGCGATCTAAATATACTTCGGCTTTTAATTGATACATCATATGATAATATAACCTAAAATAAAATTGAACCAAATTATATCTAAGAAATAATAAGCATTTAACAATCCATTATGACTACATTAACTACATCAGACACAACAACCCTCCCAATTTATCGTTACAAATTCTCAGATGAATTCATGGGACCGCTTACCGAGTTCTCTAGTAAACATCGATTTGATGAAGCAGCGCTGTTCAAGATGTATTGGGACCGCTGGGAATCGCAACCACAAAACGCATCTCTCGTGGATCGAGAAGAAAGACGTCTAAAAGCTATTGGATATGAAGGAGATATTCATGAAAAAATGTATAAAACTGTGAGATACTATCTTAAAAATAAATCTCTAGAGAAAAAGGAGCCAAAGAAGCGCCGAAAGTATATTACGCTGGATAAAGAGTTTCTGGAAAAGATGGACGATCATATTCTACAAGTGGCGATGGTTGATAATATGAAACCGGCGTATGCTTTTAACAATTTTACATCTTTGCCTGATAATATGAGACGGGTTGACGAACAAATTAAAACAATGATGGAGAAGGATATTACTGAAGTTGAAGCTAATAGTAAGATTAAGAAAACCTATAAAAATCGCTACTACCTACAGCAGAAAAACTAACTTTTAAGGTTATAAATATAATTTAACTTATCATTATATATATAAGTAATGAATGACATTTTTAAAGGTGGAAAGAAATTAGCAGAAGGTGGATATGGATGTGTTTTTCATCCCGAAATTAACTGCAAGGGTTTAGAAACTGATAACATGCAGTATGTATCCAAAATACAACAAAAAGATTTCAGCGCCGAGAATGAGATCAAAGTTGGAGAGATTATCAAAGAAGGGGTAAAAGATATGCCAGAAAACCCTCTTATCAATAATTTTGCGCCTGTTTTGAATAGTTGTCCTATAACCATGAGTCAATTAAAGGTACCTGACATAGGCGAATGTAGAGTTTTGAATAGAGTAGATCAATCAAATATGATTCTTATGAAAATAAGATTTATAGATTCAACTGATTTTGATAGTTATGTTATTGAAAATAAAAACACAAGTGCTGTATTATTAACATTAATTTCAGCATTTAATTATTTATTGAGATCTATAAAAATTTTAGAAAAGGTAAAGGTGGTACAATTTGATTTAAAAGGTCAAAATATAGTTTTTGATACTAAAAAATTACAGCCAATAATTATTGATTTTGGTTTAAGTTTACCAATGGAAAAGGTGAATAATGAAACATTATTGAACTATTTTTATATATATGCTCCTGAATACTATGTGTGGCCTCTTGAAGTTCATTATTTAAATCTGATTTTGCATATTAATCCTCAACCAACAAAAGATGAGATCAAAGACTTGGTAAATGCATATGTGAAATCTAATGCTGCATTGGATGGATTTTCAAGTGAGTTTAAAAAAAATTTTTCCACTGCTTGTGAAAATCAACTATTGTATTATAACGAACTACCGCTTACAGAAAGAAAGAATTATATTTTAAGATTTTGGAATACTTGGGATAATTATAGTTTATCGATTATTTATATCAAATTTATTTATTTTATCATTCGATCAAACGATAAAAGTATATTTGAAAACGGATTTGTTAGTTATTTCACTGAATTATTATTGATGAACATTCATCCTGATCCTACTAGAAGATTATCATTAGAAAATACACTAAAACAGTTTAATAAATATCTGTACAATAATCCTATCAATAAAGCAGATAAATTTCAAGATTTGGTCGAGAGTTTTGCTAAAAATAAGAGAAGTGTGAATAAAGAATTAAAACTCAATAGTCGAAAAATTAAAACATTGACCGAAAAAACGATTCGTGCAAAAAAACGAATCGAAATAAAATCAGAAAACAGATAATTATATAATTTCAACAATTTGATTATATAATTAATTTATTAATGATCCTCTTCACCATTACATCCTCCGCCTCTTTTTGACTTGCGCTTACGTCTGCGTTTACGAGATTTACGTCTGGTTTTGCGTTTCTTTCTTCTACTTTTCTTACGCTTAGATTTGCGTTTTCTTTTACCACCAATAAATGCATTGCACCCATTTGGGAGTGATCCGCATCCTCTAAGAAGAGCTTGACTGGTGGATCCACTTCCATCGACAGCAGGAACAGGGCAGTCGGATCCAGCAAGAGCTGTTCCAGCATTTCCTCCTTCAGTAGAAGCTGGAGCAGCTGCCCCAGCAGTTTCAGCGATATCAGTATTGTGTTCACCACCACGTTGTTTTTTACGACCTCTTCGCCCACGTTTACGTTTTTTGTGGTGACGTTTGGTAGAGTGATGTTTTTTATGTTTTTTATGTTTTTTATGTTTTTTATGTTTCGTTGCTACGTGTGTAGCTGGGCTTTTCTTATATGTTTTACTTGCCATCTTTAAAATTTCTTTTAAAGATTTTCCTTTGTTTCCAGCACTTACCGATTTTACGTGAGCCATCCATGCATTTACCATTATGTAATAAACACAGAAATAAAATTGATACTAAAGATTAACTATATAACTAAAGTACAATCCAAATGACTAAACCTGTTTTAACGCGGTATTTATATATATACGATGAGGCGTGCTTGTCTCTTCAACAATCTTTACTTTCCAGAGCTTCTTTTGACGAGGTAGTGTTTTGGTCAAATGAGTTATTTTCAAGTGGATATATCAATGAATTATGGAATTTAATCTATAAAATATATTATAACTTTTATGCAATTATATATCCTAAATATGAAAGAAAAATCAATAAATTATCTAAAATTCCAACATTAGAATCCATTTTGAATTGTTTATGTATTTTATATTATAGCAAAATTAATACGGATGTATTCAAGCTATATCATATACGCCCTAAATTGCCTACAAAATTATATACTAAAACTCCCGTTTGGTTAACAGAAATGGATATTGATGATAAATATTCATTCTTTATGATAGCTCTTCATAAGAACCACCATATAAATATGATGTATCATATGAATAATTTTAATGATTACAAAAAAGTCTACAACATTGTTAAAAGATATTTTCGTGAAATTCATGGAATGCTTTTGAATGATAAACCTTGGGAGTATGTAAGATACTCTGATATTAGACATTTGACAATCGCTTTGATACTATATTTAAAACGTGATGCTTCAAATATAACTAAAAAGAACATATTCAGAAAATATTCTCATGATCAATACATTGATCAGATTAAAGAAGATAATGATCCTGTTGAACAAAAATATAAAACTTTACCCAATCGATTAAGATATCCGATTTCAAATAAATTAGGATGTTTCAAACTTGACAGGCGAAATTTAAAGTGTTCTGTATCTGAAATGCTTTGGTATCATTGGGAATATTTCGCTTATAAATGTCCTTTATGGAAAAAACGTTTTGATAAATATAAGATTAAAATTAATGATGAAACAAAAAAAATAGAGTTTGAAAATGTAGATGAAGAAGAGGAGTTTTATGAAGAATGGTATTATGAACCGGATGAACAAACCAAGGAAGTTCAAGAAAGAATTATAGTCAACTTTTCAAAAATTGGAATTTTAGATTGGATAAAGTTGATAAAAAATTGATTTATAAATATTCATGTATTATTAATACAACAAATCATGGTGAAAAATAAGAAAGGTGGTCGAAATCATCGTAAACAAGCAAGTAAAAATTCAAAGCCCTTTGTACAGGCTAAGATTCGAATGGTAAAGGAATCGGATGAAACCTATGCTATGGTAGTCAAGATGAATGGAAATAGCATGTGTGATGTAATTTGCAGTGATAAAGAAGTTAGGCTTTTGCAAATCAGAAAAAAATTCAGAGGGAGAAATAGGAGGGACAATAACATTGGAATGGGTACAATGTTATTGGTAGGACTTAGAAGTTGGGAAGTGAGAAAACCCGGAAAAAAGGGGAAAGTCGATTTGCTATATGTATATTCGAGGGAACAGGTTGATGTGCTAAAAGTAAATCCGTGGGCTTATAATTTGAAACATATTTTCCCGCCTGATCAGCAACCCGAGCAAAAGGAAGATTTCGGCGGATTTGATATTACAAATTCTGAAACGTGGGAAGATAAATTGGAAGAGGAAAAAACTAAAACCGAAAATGTTAAAATTACGGTTGGAACCGGTGATAATCAAGAAGAGTTTGATTTTGATGATATCTAATCATTCTTGGGATGATTAGTTGATTCTGTATGCATTCTAAGGCTTTCCATTATCGCAGCTTGCAGTTCTTCTTCTTCTTCGCGTTGTATTTGCCTTTCCATAAATCCCAATACCACATTTCTAGATGATAAATTCTGTCGTCTAGTTGTCGCCAATCTATTTGAGCTACTATCTATGACGGTGTTTAATAAATTTTTTTTCACTTCTTTTGATTGTAGGGGTTTTCTGCATACAGGACACGACGCATTTTCTTTTTTTAACCATTTAATAATAGCATCTGGTTCAAAAATATGACCACAAGGTAATTGTGAAACTTCATCGCCATCACTAAAATTATTCAGTGTCATTGGGCAAGTATCATTTGGGAATTCACCGCTCTTAAAAACAACTGTCTTAATATCCTTCTCCCCTTCTTCTGATAGGACATTTTTATACATATCTTGACAAGGGTCCATCAATGAACTTTGTAGTATGGAATTGATACTTCGACGGCGTCTTCTTGAAGGTATGGGTATAGTAAAAAGTTGAGATATAAAATCTGTATAATCATTGTTTAAATTATTCGAGATATCGGGAAGCGTATGATTAAATAAGGGATTAATATTGCCCATTTCTGGACGTCTTGATAGTCGCGAGCGTTGTCTTCTATTACGAGGAAAAACCATTGAATTTGAAATATCGTGTTCCAAGTCATTGATAATATTGGTGATTGAATCTCTCATATTATTATTAGCACCCATTGGGTTTGTAAGATTAGCATTTAAATATCTCAATAAAAAATCTGAATCGGCATCAAAAGTCTCATTTATTATATTATTATCACTTATATCTGTCATTGTTGATAATTATATTATAATACTATTTTTATTTTGTTTTCAATAGAATTATAAAGATTGTATTAGTGACTATTTTTAGTGCTTTTTCTATCTAATTGCGTAATATTCGTAGAGATCTTCATCAAGAATGGAATACCTATCGTTATCAAGCAGATCCATCAGCATTCGCGCTGGTGTAAATTCCTTAAGACCTTCCATGCCT
>PVMK01127474.1_pt1 | contig 32396 bp, 31 predicted proteins | sample 1853481 | NCBI WGS metagenome assembly PVMK01 (sample SAMN08533507, study PRJNA380276) | Marine sediment metagenome, whole genome shotgun sequencing project.
GCGGCATCTTCGTCGACATGGCGGTCGAGGCTGGTGTGCCGATCGTGCCCGTTCGATTCGTGGGAGGTCTGCCAGTCGAGCCCCTCGAGGAGCGCATCGAGTTTCCGATCGGCATGGGCTCGCAGGAGTACTACTTGGGCCGCCCGATCCTCCCGGACGAGCTGCAGGGCCTCCCCTACAAGGAGCGCATCGACCGCGTCGTTGGCGCCATCAACGGCCTTGGTCCCCGCGCCGATGAGGAGGTCCCCTTCGAGGGTGATCCAGCCTTTGCGGCGAAAGTCGACGCCTGGATGGATGAGACCGGCGCTACGGAGGCCCATGCGACGTTCTTCCGCGCATTGGAGGAGCTCGACGCGCCGGGCCCCGAGGTGGGTCAGTTGCTCGAGGGTGCCCGCGCTGACAGCTTCACCTCGACGATTCGCCCAAGGGCCGTTGGCTCAAGGAGTTGGCACGCCGATTGTTTGGCGGTGACGGTCCGTCGGTGGTCTAGCACGGAGGACGGGGCAGCGCGGTATGGCGTGATAGCGTGCCTCGTCGTTTGGGCTCTGAATCATTACCTTCCGGCGCGATGTTCGGAGGACTGATGAAGAGAGCGGAACGATTCTTAGGATTGGCTACGGTGGTGGGTGCCAGCATCTTGACCCTCCCCACGAAGGTGCGGGCACAGGACGGCTTGGACACAGGCGACACCGCGTGGATCCTCGTCTCCACGGCGTTGGTTCTGTTCATGACCATTCCAGGGTTGGCCCTTTTTTACGGTGGGCTCGTCCGCACGAAAAACGTGCTGTCCGTTTTGATGCAGTGCTTCGCGTTGACCGCGATGGTGACGGTGATGTGGCTGGCCGCGGGCTACAGCCTCGCCTTCGACACGACAGGGATGATCGCCGGCACGACCAATGGCCACTCCTTCATCGGTACCTTGAACAAAGCGTTCCTTCGCGGCGTGGCTCCTGACGCCCTTTGGGGGTCGATCCCCGAGGTGCTGTTCTTCATGTTTCAGCTCACCTTTGCGATCATTACTCCTGCTCTGATCGTCGGCGCATTCGCGGAGCGGATGAGGTTCTCGGCGATGATGCTGTTCTCGGCAGTCTGGATGGTGTTGGTCTATCTGCCGATCTGCCACATGACCTGACCCAGCATACGGAGCGCGGCTACGATCTCTAGATCGGTGGTCGCCACGTGTCAGGTCACTGCTGGTGTGTTGCGGACCTCGATGATCTCACCTGTCACTTCGCCCTTGGGGCGCCGTACCGTGATTTCGTCGCCAACCTCTCTGGACATGAGCGAGCGTCCGACCGGCGAGTCCATGCTGATCCACTTCTTCTCTGCGTCGATCTCGTCCGGGCCGACGACGCGGTAGGTCTGCGTGTTGCCATCCGCGTCTTCGATCGTGACCCAGCTTCCAAAGTACACTCGCCCGTCGTCGGGAGGCGTCTCGTCCACGATGGTGAGCACCTTCAGTCGCTGCCCCAAGAAACGAAGCCGTCGATCGATCGCAGCAAGGCGTTGCTTGCTGTATTGGTACTCCGCGTTCTCGGAACGATCGCCTTCGGCCGCCGCGACTTGCACGGCCTTTGCCATCTTTGGGCGATCGACGTTCCACAGGCGGTCCGCTTCTTCCTCGAAGCGTCGGTACCCATCGGGCGTGATGTAGCCGGGCTTTCCCGACATGTCCGGTCGTGTACGGCGTCGCGTCATGCTGCTCGCGGCGACGCTACTGCAACGAAAAGAGCCGCGCCAGTGCCCCGGCTGGCGCGGCGTCTCGAAAGCAGGCATGAGCCGCGCTGCGCGTCAGTAATTCCTTCTGGCGCGCTCGGGAGTCTTCATGCTTAGGAACGCTGCCGACATTCGCGCATTGATCTACATGGCCGTGACGACGGCGTTGCTCGTTGTTCAATGGAGCCGCGATACGTTCAGTCCTCTGCTGTTCATCGCTTGCCTGTTCATGGCGGTCTCCGTTTCGGTGATCGCGCACAACCACAACCACCTGACCATTTGGAAGTCGAAGACGTTGAACACGCTGACCGACTACTGGATCACGCTGTTCTATGGATTCCCTGCCTTCGTGTGGATTCCCACGCACAACCAGAATCACCACAAGTTCAACAACCGTGAGGGCGACTACACACTCACGTATCGCTACACCGAGAAAACCAACATCTTCACCCTCCTTACCTACCCGACGGTGAGCGGATTTCATCAACAGAAGCCGATTCGCGAGTATCTCGAGAAGCAGTATCGCATCAATCGAAGCCGCTTCTGGTTCTGCATCTCGCAGTACGTGTTGCTGGGGGGCTTCCTCGTAGCCGCATTTGTGATCGATTGGCAGAAGGCGCTGCTCTACATCTTCATACCGCAGCAGTTCTCGCTGTTTGTCGTGCTGATCTTCAACTACGTGCAGCACGTGCACGCTGACGAGGAGTCGCCCGTCAATCACTCCCGCAACATCGTCGGCCCGGTGATGAATTGGCTTCTCTTCAACAACGGCCTGCACACGGTGCACCACGAGAACCCGGGGCTGCATTGGAGCCAGGCCCCGGCGGCGCATGCGAAAATCGCGGACAAGATCGACCCGCGACTCAACGAGCAGAGCTTCTGGTGGTTCCTGATCCGCGTCTACGTTCTCGGGCCATTCAGTGAGAAGGCGCGCAGCTCGTCCATGCGTCTCGAACGCATGGCGACGCAGCGGTGTGCCTGAGCTGTGGGTCCTTTGTGCCGGCACGATGCCCAGGGCGCGCTTCACGGACCGTGTTGACGCGGCAGCCGAAGCCGGGTTCACTGCAATTACACTGTTTCCCGAGCACTACCTCGACGCGGTCGAGCGTGAGGGGCTCGATCCTTCCGCGATGCGCCGGCATCTTCAGGGAGCTGGGATCTTCGTCCACCAACTCGATCCGCTTCTAGATTGGTATTCGAGCGATGCGACGAAGTCCGAGATCCGCTTGTGCGACGCCGCGGAGGCGACCCACGCGAGGTCACTCAACGTAGTGCCTGCGTTCGCACCTACCACCGAACTGAGCTTTCTCATCGATCGCCTTGGCGCGCTTGGCGAACGCACCGCAGCGCGGGGACTCTCGATCGATCTCGAGTTCCTGCCGTGGAGCCCAATTCCGGATCTCCACACGGCGATATCCGTCGTAGAGGCATGCGGAGCTCGGAACGTTGGGGTCATGCTCGACAGCTGGCATTTCTTTCGGGGCGGCGGACGCGTGTCCGAGCTGACCCCGGACGTAGTCAGCCGCGTCACCGGAGTACAGTTGAACGATGCGCCGCTCGTGCCTGCGCCTCGGGATGCTCGCGAACGATGGGACGCCAGCCAGGCGCTTCTTGGCTGGGCGCGGAACGGGTGGCGCACGCTCGGGGCGAGGGATCTCGTCCGGCTCACGAGGAACGCGGCGCAGAGCGCGAACCCCGATCTCATCGGCGAAACCCTCACTCGGCGCCTGCTTCCAGGGGACGGCGAACAACCGGTGGCCGAGCTGTTTGCAGCGTTGAAGGCCGGCGGCTGTCGCGCTCCGATCGGAGTCGAGGTTTTCAACACGATGCTGTACCGGCTTCGCCCGCGAGTGGTTGCCCGCCGCGCGATGGATGGCTGTCTCCGAGTTGCCGCGGCGACCGCTGGTTAGCTCAGTCGCAGGTGCACTGCGCGGCGCTAACCTGGGCGATCGCGAACGAAGGGAGACATGCGGACCCTTGGAATGGCAGCAGGTCCGCCGCGAAGTCCGCGCAATCGTGGCAACATAGGTAATCGCCCTCGCAGGTGCCGGCGCCGCACCCTTCGACGGTGCAGAACCCCGCCCCCTCGAAGGAGAGACAGAAGTCGGCCTCCTGCCCCTCGCACGTGGCATCTGTCACGCACAGCGTCCCCGTTCCGTTGTCGGTGACTTCCAGGAGGCCTCCGCCCGATCCGTCTTCGGAAAGGTTGTTGACGAAGACCTGGTTAGCTGTCGTGTACGTGTCCTCGATCGCCGCCTCGCGATGCACTTGGCCAGCTTGCCGCGTTGGGTCGGCCACGACGGCCCCGAATGCGGCGTGGCTCGGGAAGAGATTGATTCTGAACTCATCCCATTCACGTTCGTCGCCGATAAACACGCCTTCGACGTCGAACCATCCGAGTGGACCACCTCCTTGCTCGATGGCAACTCCGCTTCCTGCCTGCTCGTACAGCGACATCGCCTCCCGGCCGGTTCTCTCCGGTTCGCTCGAATCGGGGCCGTAGTCTGCGATCTCGTTGTAAGCGAGCAGGTGCGCGATCGCGACCGGTGGGTCGTCCTCCGTCGCCGGGTTGGGGATGGCATCACGCTCCGGAAGTGTGATCGGAGGCCGTAGGTGCGTCACCATCACCAGGGTCTTCTCGACGCCCGCATCTTTGTGGATCGCTCGTGCTTGAAACTCCTCGTCCTGGGTCATCTGGAAGAAGAGTGCTCGGCTCGGGTAGCGCACGATGGCTATTTGCTCCCACTGAGTCCCCTCGAACGAAATCAGATTGGCCTCGACGTCGGCGACGAAGACGATCTCAGCCCCGATCGCAGCGAGAAACTCCAAGGGTGCGTACAACGCGTCGGCCTCGCGGCCCGTGAGATCCGTCTCCCGGCCGTCCGCGTAGTCGGCCTTTTCCCTGAACTTGATCAGGTTGACCATATAGAAGGGTCCGTCGTCCGCGGGGTCGATCTCGACCATGCGCCGAACCTGATCTTCATTGAGAGTCCCAAACCGGATATCGCCCGGCTCGGGAAGTCGCGTCTCCGTACTCGGCGATTCAGCCCCACACCCCAAAACCCCAAGAATCACGATTGAAAGCAACATTCCACGCATAAGAGATCTCCGTCTCTAGGGATAGCCGCATCACCGAGGCACGCAACTCCACGCGTCCCACTCTTGCTTTCAGTCGCGATTTGCGAGGCGAACGACTCTCCATAGGAACCCCGGAGACATTCGCCGGAGCCACATCACGGCTTTGGCTTCTGCACCCGGGATGAGGATTTCCGTGCGCTTGGCGAGCGCTTTTTCGACCTCGTCGATGATGAACTCGGGGTCGGCGAACCGGTTCTTGGCGATCGAGTCGGAGATGATCTTTGGATTCGACGTGGCGACTGCCTGCTGTAGCAGCGGCGTGTCGACCAACGGTGGGCAGACGAGCATGACGCGCACGCCGCTGCCCCTCAGTCTCTTCGATCAGCATCTCACCGTAGACATTGGTTGCTGCTTTGCTTGCGCAATACGCGCCGCAATCGGGGACGAGGACCGAGCCGCTGTCGAACCAAAGATGATTAGTTCTCCGGCACGCCGTCGTACCATCGCAGGAAGGACGGCTTGGACAGCGTTGACGGTGCCTCCGTAGTTGACCGCCATCACCTGCTGGATATCCCGCGTCTCTTGGTCGCCAAGCTGTGAAGTGGGCATGATTGCGGCACATGTGACCATGCGGTCGACCACGCCGAGCTTCGACTCGACTTCGGCAAGGGCGGCGCCCAACTCTTCGGAGCTCGATACATCGCAACGGACGGGGTGAACATTGCTCGACTCAGACGCCGCGGCGGCAAGCGCCTCACGGTCACGATCGACGACTGCCACGCGAATGCCCTGGGCTGCCATGCGCAGGGCCAAGATGCGTCCCAAACCGCTCGCTCCCCCGGTGACTACCGCTACCCGTACGCGCATCGAGCCGTTGCTCACAGTTTCTCGGGTGCGCTCATGCTGAACGATAGATGGCCTGCCCACGTGGCAAGGAGTGGACGTCGCGGCAGGCCAAGCGCACGCAGCTTGTCGGCCAACGGATGGCTGCCGAGGCGGAGGCGGCCTCCACCGGGACGATAGCGGGCATCTCGATAGGCTTGCGTCAGGTAGCTCACGTGGGGCGCGCCTTCCCAGATCGAGTACACCGCGGAGGTGACCGGGAGGGGGTTTCGTCGAACCGTTTGCGCGGACCGAATAGTTGAACACCTGTTGCCCATCCATGCATAGGTTGAAGCCCGCCCGGTCGCCGGCCTGCTCGTAACGAATGTCCTCGATGGTCTTCGGGAAACCCCACATGAAGATTCCGGCGTCTCGCGAGAGCGGGGTCGTCACCTGAAGATTCCACGTGAAGCTCGCCGTGTTTCCACGAATGATGTCGAGCCACGTGCTCGCGTACGGCAGCCGAGGTTTCCGGCCGGCCCGTTTGACGAAGAAAGCCATCGCGGTCTCGTCGTATTCTCCGCAGTCGGTGTCGGTGTATCGAACGCCGGTGAGCACTAGGATTCCTCTGCCCGGCACAACTTCAGCGAGCTCGAATCCGCTGTCTGCAATGTACTCGTTCGCCGCTTTGGACTTCACCAAGAAGAGTCCCGCTGCCGAGCATCCATCCCGAAACTCCGTCGGATAGACCAGATGCCTCCCTTCGATCTCGAAGGTTCGATCACGGGGTATCATGAGCCGGATCTGTTGCGGAGCGCATTGCGAGCGAAGCTATAGTCGTGTGCCGGCTCGGCGCGCGGTCCGGCGGCGTACATCGCTCCCCGCCGCGAGCGCAGGAGGCGTAGCAGTGCTGCGCCGAGCGGAAGCGCCATGCGGGGCGAGAGGAAGAGGGATTTTGGCTTCACGCCGGTCATGGCGGCGCCGAAATTGTCCATGAAGCTCGCGCCATGGCGCTGGGCCGCGACTACGGCAGTGTCGAGAAGGGTGGGGAAGCGGTTGATCGCGCGTCCTGCGGCCGCCGAAATCGGGAAGTCCCGGCCAAATTCCTTCATCCAGGCTCGGTGGTAACTCGCGAGCCGCCGTGCCGAGAGGTCGCCCTCGTCGAATGCTTCGTGGAGGACGCGCGCTGCGATCTTGGCGGCGATCATCGCGGTGTGAATGCCCTCTCCGGTCAACGGATCGGTCTGGCCCGCGGCATCACCCAACAAGATGAACCGCTCGCCGTGCGTTCGCGGCTCGCCGCCGAGTCGAAGTGGGGCCAGCGCGGGGGGCTCGAGCGGTTCGGCGTGGTCGCCGAGCACCTCACGCACGAACGGGTCGTTTGCAACCTCGGTGCTCAAGACCGACTTGAGCTCTGTCAGCGGGACGCGCCCGCCGGGTAGCACATAGCAACCGAGGTCGATGTCGTCATTCGTGTGACGAAAGAGCGCCACGTATCCGGGCAGCACGTACGGCGGATAGAGCAAAACGCCGTCACTCGTGAAGTTGTGCGTGCCTCCCTTGATGTATTGCCGGCTCGCGACGCTATTGGCTCCCGTCGTCACGATGCCGAGCGCGCGAGCGATCTTACTCTTGGCACCGTCTGCGGCGATCAGGCAATGACCCAAGAATTGGCGACCGTCCTTGCAACGGACCGTCCACACTGAGTCGCTCAGCGACACATCGGTAACCGATGCATTTTCGATCAGCTCCGCGCCCACGCGGTCCGCAGCGCGAGCGATTCGCTCATCGCAGACTATCCGGCGGATCGCAGCAACGCGGGGCGCAGTCTCACGTTCGCCTTCATCGGGGCTGGTAAAGCTCAGACCCGAGGGCGATACCAAGCCGCCGGCGCGGACCCACTGCACCAATCCTTCGGAGTCGAGCTCCTGAATGACCCCCATCTCCTCGAGGATCTCGATTGCCGGCTCACACCAGGCGTCGCCGCAGCGCTTGTCACGGGGAAAGGTGGCTTTCTCCAGAAGCGCGACACGTTTTCCTCCGGTTGCGAGAAAGTATGCCGCCGTCGCGCCGGCCGGGCCGGCGCCCACGATGACCACGTCGTAAACGAGCTGCTCATTCATAGTGGGCATCTCTAGCACAGGTTCGTTGCGTCAGAAGTTGTATCCGTAGCCGATGCTCCCGACGTTTACGCTCAGGTTGTTCGTGCGCGTATATCGGTTGAAATAGACGTCGGCGCTGTGCTGGTGAGTCCGGCCCGGCGGTGTGAGATGAAACAAGACTTTGACGCCCCACTCGTGAGCCCAGAAACGAGCCAAGTCTGAATCTGAGGTCCGCGGCTCGTTGGGGTTGAAATCCAGCAAGCCCAAGTTCGTCGTCCAGAAGTAGACGGCGGTCTGGTGGTGCGCTCTGTAGTGGGCGCTGACATACGCACGCTCGGTGTCTGACTGGTAGATCTCCCCAAGGAGCGTGTGGGCACGCACATCGTAGTCGTCCGCGTAGAACCGATAGCTCGCGCGCAGCGTCGTCTTCGTCCTCGGAACGTAGTGCGCGAGCAGACCCGACACCGTCTGTCTCAGCCGCGTCCTCGGGAACTTCTCTTGGACGCGACCCAAGCAAACCGTCACATCGGCGTCGCAGATGAACGGTACCGAGTTCCAAGGGCGTCAGTAGCTCGCCCTTGCGCCACGTGATTCCATAGCCGCCTTTGACCCACGTGGTCGGGTTCAGGATCTGCGAGACTTCCACGCTTCCGCCCAGACCACCGCGAAAATCCCATTGGTTCCCGGGGAGGGCGGCGGTTGCCCTGTGGTCCGTAGGGCTTGACCAATCGAACGAGCCATCGATTCTTGCGGTGATCGTCGCGTTGTCCTCGGCGAGGTCCCGCGTGTATCCGACGCCGCCGAAGGCCGACCCGAACCACTCCTCGACATGGCCACCGTATGCGAACTTCAGCGTGTCGTCTTCCGAGGTCTTCACGTGTGTGTCGATCTGAAGCGTCACCGCCTCGTTGTGGCGCGAAGCCGATGTCGTCGCATCGATCGCATCGGTCGAGGCCGATGTGATGATGTCGACTGGAATGGTCACGGTGTGCTCGACCTTGCTGTTCTGTCGAACCCTCACGTAGAACATCGGCTCGTAGACACGCAGCCTTTCGGACCCCGCGGGGCCCGGCCCGGCCTGGGACTGATACCCAAACCCCTTCTGGTCGAAGTAGTTGAAACGCATGTGTGCCTCTTCGACCCTCCAGACCTCTTCAGTCGCATCGTCCGCACCGCTGTGGGCATCCCCGCAGAACAAGGCCAGAGAGAGAGGCACCAAGACCCATCCACGGAGGCGCCTGCGGTTCGCACTAGTTCGTGCACCCACAGCCGCCCCCAGCGGGTGACCAGATTCCGCCGTTTGCCGCCTCTCGCGCCCGGTGTAGCTGGTTCGAGGCGCGCGCCTCAAGCGGATCAACGACGGGCCGCATCGTCGTCTGGCTCAGATACCCTCGTTCGTAGGCCGCGACCCGGACGCATCCAGACCACAGAACCGCAGCCACGCAAATCAGCAAGAGACCTCGCATAGCGTCTCTATACCTGAACGCCGAAAAGGTTTCTTCCTAGGACTCCCACACGACTTGCTGGCCGACGCCGTACCATTCGTCGATTCTCGGCTCGTAGGTGTCCTCGATCTTGCTTCGCTTCATCTTCATGGTGGGGGTGAGGAAGCCGTTTTCAATCAGCCACGGGTTTTTGACGACCGCCAAGAACTGGAGGCGCTCGAATGCCTCGACCTCCTGGTTGACCTCCTTCAACAAGCCCTCCAGCTCGGCCTCTATCTGGGCGCGCACAGCGCTATCGCTCAGCTTCGGCCGCAGCTCTTCAGCCAGGAGAACCAAGGCGAACGGCTGAGGCTGCCCCGAGCCACTCACGCAGGACATCTCGACATGGTTGTTGTTGTTGATGAGATTCTCGATGGGCACCGGCGCAACGTACTTGCCCTTGCTGGTCTTGAAGAGCTCCTTCAGGCGCCCCGTGATTTTGAGCCGGCCTTCTTCGTCGCGCTCACCGCGATCGCCCGTGCGGAAGTAGCCGTCCTCCGTGTAGCACTCGGCCGTTAGCTCCGGTTGCTTGTAGTAACACATCATGTTGCCGGGTGACTTGATGAGGATCTCGCCCTCGTCGCTGATCTTCACGTCGACGCCAGGCATCGGGCTGCCCACGTAACCGACGCGCCCGCCACCGGGGTGGCTCGCGTGCGAATAGGCATAGTCTTCGCTCATGCCGTAGCCTTCGAGGAGCTCGAGCCCGAGGTCCCGGTACCACTGAATGAGATCGGGCGGGATCGGCGCCGAGCCACTGGCCGCGAGCCGTACGTGTTGCAGCCCCAGGCCCGTAAGGACCTTCTTCTTGATGACGCGATTGAGGAGCGGGATGCGAAGGAGCCGCTTGAGTTTCTCGGGCGGAAGCTTGTGGAACACGCCGAGCTGGAATTTCAGCCACAATCGCGGCACGGAAAGGAAAATCGTCGGCTGCGCGCGATTGAGATCGGCTACGAATGTGTCGAGTGACTCCGCGAAGAAGAGCTGCATTCCCGAGCGAAAGCCCTGTGTCTCGACAAAGTACCGCTCGAACACGTGGGCCAGCGGCAGATAGGAGAGCATCCGGTCCCGGTCCGTGGCGTGGAAGACCTCCTCGGCCCCATCCACGGAGGCGGAAATCGCTCCGAAGCTGTGCATCACGCCCTTCGGCCGACCCGTGCTCCCCGACGTGTAGACGATGATTGCTGCCTCTTCGGGCTTGCGGGAGACATTCCCTTGCAGGGGCTCGGCTTGTGAGGTGATCGAGTTCCACGACTCGTGGTCGTTGGGAGGGGCGAGGGGCAAAGAGATGCAAGGCATGCCGGAGGGAATGCCCTTCTGAACCTCGCCCCAAGCGTCGAGCTTGCCTACGAAAAGGAGCTTCGACTCGCTGTGGTCGAGGATGTAGTCGATCGTGTCCGCATTGAGCGTCGGATAGAGTGCGACGCTCACGTGCCCGGCCATCCAAATCGCGAGGTCTGCGAGAATGAAGTGCGCGCAGTTCTTCGAGATCAGCGCGATGTGGCTACCCGGCTCGAGATCGAGCGACTTCAAGTGGGCTGCCATGCGGCGCACCTGATCCATGGCTTCGGCCCATGTGTACGTTTCAACCTCTCCATTGCCGATGGGCTGTGTCATCCAGAGCTGGTTCGGCGCCTTGCCTTCCCAGCCGTACACGTCGTCCAGCACAAGTCGAAGTTCGGCCATTGGTCACTCCTGGTTCCTGACGGGTTCCGGAGCATACACCTTAGACAGGTCTAGATGGTGTAGTATTCTCAAGATGCAGTACACGCTTCTGGGGCAGACAGGGGTTCGTGTTTCGCGGATTTGCCTTGGTTGCATGAGCTACGGGACGCCCGAGTGGCGGCCCTGGGTGCTTGATGCAGAGGCGTCTGCACCGTTCTTCAAGCGAGCGATCGAGGCGGGTATCAACTTCTTCGATACGGCTGACATGTATTCGCTCGGGGTGAGCGAAGAGGTGACCGGACGGTGGCTTCGCGAGTACGGCAATCTCGACGAGCTCGTGATCGGCACGAAAGTATTCTTCCCGATGAGCGACGGGCCCAACATGGGCGGGCTTTCACGCAAGCACATCCAGCAGGCCTGTGAGGACAGTTTACGGCGCCTGGGCGTCGAGACGATTGATCTTTATCAGATCCACCGCCTCGATCCGGACACGCCCATGGAAGAGATGTTGGCGGCGCTCGATCACCTCGTGACCCAGGGGAAGGTCCGGTACATCGGTGCGAGCTCGATGTTTGCCTGGCAGTTCCAGCGCTTGCTCTCGACCTCCGAGCGCAACGGCTGGGCACGTTTCGTCACGATGCAGAATCACTACAATCTCGTCTATCGCGAAGAGGAGCGAGAGATGATGCCGCTGTGCGAGGACGAGGGGATCGGCGTGATTCCGTGGTCGCCGCTGGCGCGTGGCATGCTCGCGGGGACGCGGAGCGAGCTGGGGGACAGCTCGACGCGCCGGTCTTCCAGCGATGGCCTCGATCAGATCCTGTACGACCAGCCTTCGGACTGGGATGTCGTCGAAGCCGTCAAGCAGGTTGCGTCTGAGCGCGGGGAGCCGCCCGCTCGCATCGCGTTGGCTTGGCTGCTCGCCCAAACCGCAGTGACCGCCCCAATCGTGGGCGCGACCAAGCTCTCGCATCTCGATGATGCAGTGGCGGCGGCCGACATGGAGCTCAGCACCGATGAAGTCGCGATTCTCGAGGCGCCGTATCGCGCCCATCCCGTTCGAGGCATGGGCGCGCCACCCAGCTCGCCCAAGTAGGGGTCAGCGTTCGAGAAGACCTCGGGCCCGTGCGTACCGCTCGAATGCCTCGCGACTGGTGAGCTGAGGCACGTAGCCGAATTCTTCCTTGAGGCGCCGGTTCGAGAGTACGGGCCGATACTGCAAGAACGCGACGTGTTCCGGCCCGCAGTCTGTCACGCCCAATGCCTTGATCGCCCACAGCATCGCCTTCGCCACAGACGCCGGAAGCGCCACGTACGGCTTGTTGAGCATGGTTGCGATCTCGCGTGGTGTGAGCGCGCCATCGCCGGCCTGGTTGAAGATGCCCACTTTGTCGGAGAAGACTGCCTCGACCAAACAGGCGACCAGGTCCTGGTCCCAGATGAACACGAAGGGCGATTCCGAACCCACGATCCCCAACATCACGGGCCTCTCGAACAGGTCGGTCACCGGACTGTGCACGTCCGTGCCGACGATGGTGCCAGGGCGAAAGACGACTTGCCGCAGCTCGGGCCGCTCCTCCCGCCACCGTGCCAACATGTCTTCGACAAGCCGTTTGTTCTTCGAGTATTCGAACTCGTCGTTGCCCCGGAGCGGAGCGTCCTCGTCGAGCCATTCCGGATTGTCGTGGTGGTAGCCGTAGGCGGCGCCGCTCGACGTGACAATCAACCTCCTGACGCCCGCGCCTTCGCAAGCTTCCAATACGTTCTTCGTTCCGAGGACATCCACCCGGTAAGCCAGATCCGGAGGCGCGCCCTTGGGCGCACGAACGATCGACGCGAGATGTATGACCGTGTCGATCCCGTACCCACGAAAAAGCTCTTTGAGCGCGTGGTCGCAGATGTCGCTTTGCTCGTACGCGACGCCCGGGATTCGCTGGGAGGGCTCGACCTCGGTCCAGTCGAGCGCAACCAGCGCCGACAGCTCGCTCAGGCGCCCGGCGAGCGCTGCGACGCAGAGTCGGCCGACATAGCCAGCCGCCCCCGTTACCAAGACTGCGGGGCCCGAGGAGCCCATCAGGCGCCAGGCTCCTGGTGCATCATCTTGAACTCCTGCAGCCCCGGGGCGAACAGGTGCATATTCGGGTCCACGTCCACATGGACGACAGATGGCTTACCTGAGTCGACGCATCGTTGAAGCGCGGCCTCGAGCTCGACTGGGTCGGAAATCCGCTCACCGTGGCACCCCATGGCATGGGCGACTTTGTCGAAAGCGATCTCTTCGAAGTCAGCATTGATGGTGCCTTGCTGCTCGGTCCCGATGGCAGGGCGCAGCATGCCCAGCCCAATCGACTGCGTGAGTTTCACCATTCCCCACTGCTTGTCACAGAGCACCAGGTAGATGACCGGAAGCTCGTTGCGTACCGCGGTTTCGAGCTCTTGCATGTGAAAGCCCATCGCCCCATCACCGATGATGCACACGACCTTGGCGTCGGGCTTTGCGATCTGTCCGGCGAGTGCTTGCGACACGCCCGCGCCCAACATCCCGAACTTGAAGGTCGAGAGCAGAGTGTCGGGCCGGTTGATCTCCGAAAAGAAGCTCGCCCACACCGTCGCGTTGCCGCCGTCGAACACGTAGACCGTGTCATCTCCGAAGAAGCGCCGACACGCTGTCGGCACGTGGGCGCTGTGCATCGGGCTCCCGGTGTTCTGGAGCGCCATGTCGAGCTGCGTTCGAATTTTGTCCTGACCTTCGGTGAGTCTGGCCGCGCGCGCCTGATTCTCCTTCAAGCGCTCGGCGCTCACCGGCGATCGTGCCAGCTCGGCCGCGAGGGCGGACAAGAACGCGCCCGCGTCTGCGACGATGGCAAGCTCGGTGGCCTTGTTCAGCCCGAGAATCTCCTCGTCGATGTCGACTTGGATCAACTTCTGCTCGTCCGGCTTGCCCCAATACGGCGGCTTCCCCCACCAATCGGTCTCGCCGAGGCGCGAGCCCAGCACCAGCACGACATCGGCTTCGCTACGAGCTTCGTTGATCGGCTCCATCGCCCAGATCGGCAGAAGCTGTTCGTGATTGTCGGGTAGGGCACCGCGCCCCGCCCAACTCGTGGTGGCAGTCGCGCCCAGCGCTTCGGCGACGCTCCGAAGCGCGTCCGACGCGTGCGCGTGCAGGACCCCACTGCCGGCATGGATGTGCGGGCGATCCGCGTTGCGCAGCAACTCTGCGGCGCGAGCCACCTGACTTGCAGAAGGCTCGACGGCATCGATCCGTCGATACGCCTCGGGCGGGCGCAGGTCGATGCCATCGGTTTCAAAGACACCGTTCATCACGGTCTCAGGAACGTCGAGGTGGACCACTCCAGGCCGCCCACTCCAACTCACGCGCGCGGCTCGCCGAAAGAGCTCGGGAAGGCGCTCGAAAGAAGGCACCGCCCCGCTCCACTTGGTCATCGCACGCGTGACGCCGGTCTGGTTGAAGTATTGATACGTGCCGCCGCGATCTGGATACGCGACTGGCGTCCGCCGGCTCGACGTGATCAGCAGAACTCGATTGCCTTCGCCGTTTTCCACGGCGACGCCGGGAAGGATGTTTGCGACTCCGGGACCGTTGGACGCCATGCACACGCCGAGCTTCCCGGTGAGTCGCGCGTACGCCCCCGCCATGTGCGCGGCGCTGGTTTCATGACGCGGCGAGATCAGCTGGATGCCGTGCTTCTCGAAGCTGGCGAAAAAGCCCATGTACGTGCCGTCGACGATCCCAAACACCACCTCGACGCCTTCGGCAGCCAGCATCCGAGCTAGCGCCTCTCCTCCAACCATTCGGGCCATGGCGCACGAATCTACACCGACCCCAGTACCAGTACCAGCGTCAGCGTGCTGAGTTTGCCATGGCGCGATCCTTGCTGGCTCCCTCCGGGTCGATGCAGATGAAAGACGGCACGCCATCCTCGATCGCGTAGGCAGGCAGGTTCGAAGAGCTCGAGCAGACCTTCCCGTCCTTCGTGAAGACCAAATCACGCAGCCACGTCACGCGGGTCGGGCTTGGGTAGCTGATGAATCGCTCCTCCTTGGGAATGAAGCGTAGAATGCGGTCCGACATGTTGGAGGTCATCCACACGTCCCCGGTCTTCGGATGAACGTTCAGGGCGTAGGGGGTTTCATACTCGTCGGGTGAGAGCGTGGGGAGCGGGTACGCCTTGAACTCGGCGGTCGTCGGATCGAATCGCAATAACGCGCTCTCGTCGAAAGAGGGAATCCAGAGGATGCCGTCCGCATCGAATCGGGGGCGCCTTGGACCCTTCAGCGGCGTCTCGTACTCGGTGATCTCCAGTGTTTCGGGATCGATATGGCCGATGATGTTTGCCCAGAGCTTTGCGTACCAAATGCCGCCGTCCTTGGGGTTGATGTCGATGCCGTAGGGCAAGTTGAAGAGGTCTTGATACTCGATCCCGCTGAGCATCTTGTGAGGCGAGAGATCGATATGCTTGTTGCCGCGAGGCGTGCCAGCCGAGTACTTCAGAAGCGTAGGAAAGAATGTGTCGGTAACCCAGCGCCAAAACCCGTTGTGCGGAAGCTGCAAGACCGTGAACGTCTCGGTGTTCGGGTCGAAGCGAGCGACCTGATTGGAAACCGCAATCGTGAACCACACCATTCCCTTGCGGTCGATTCGCACGGTGTGCGGATACAGAGCGCCTTCGCCGATCTCGTAGACTTGAAACCCCTTTGTTTCGGGATCGAACGACATCAGCGTCGATGACAGCGCCGTGGTGATCCAGAACCGCCCGTCTTCGGCCTGAGCCAGGCTGTGTGGGCCATGCTTCCCCGTGAAAATGCCAATGGGCAGTGCCGCCCCGGAGAGCAGGCCGCCCTCCGGGAGGTCTGAGTCGGGCAATGGGATTTTCTCTACGGTGTTGGATTGCGGATCGAGCACCCAAATCACGTCATGGCCCTCGTCCACTCCGTACAGCTTTCCATCCTTCCCAATGTCCGCGTCGTGAATGAACGACATTCCGTCGCCCACCAACCACTCTTCGATCTTTGCATTGGCAAGCTCTGGGCTCGCATCGTGGGTCTGCAGCACGTCAATCGGCTCACCGTCGAACCCCGCCGCGAGCACCTCGCTAAAGCGCTCGACCTGCTCGTCGGTCACGACGGCCATGTAGCCTTCCATTTTTTCGATGGACTCGGTCCACGACTCGACGCTTCGCTTTCCGCGGGTGAGGGGGTTGCCGACCTGATGGCAGTAGTTGCACTGAGCCACGAAAGGCGCGCGTTCCTCGGCATTTCTCCATGGGAGCACGGTCGCATGGGCGGACGCGGGGAGGGCGTTGGCTCGGTCGATGTCGGACTCGAAGGCCATCACCGTAAGATTGACCGTCTGACGTTCCGCGCCGCTGACCGAGGCCTTCTGCGTTTGGTCCGCGAAGCCCGACGCGCGAGCGCGGACGGTGAGATCGCCATCGTAGTCGACGACGATGAGATAGCGGCCCTCCGCGTTGGTGAACACGGTCTGCTTGCGCAGTCTGTTGGCGCTGAAGACCGTCACCATCGCCCCGTTCACCGGCTGACCGGTGGACGTTGTGACCACGCCGTTGAGGGTCGCCGCACTCGCGGAGGATGAGGCTCCCGCCATGTTCAGAAGGATGCCTAGCGCCACGAGGCTAACCGTGTCGCGCAAGATCTTCGCTTTGCTCAACATGTCCCGGCCTCCTAAGACGGGCAGGATACAACCGAATGGCCTTCGACTGCGGGTGGACAATTACGTATGGACAGCGAGCCCAGTTTGTCCCCATTTCAGGGTAGTGGACCCAAGGTCAGCACTCATCGATTTTGTAGAGGCGGCCTACGACCTTGAGATCGAGCCGCACGAGTGGCTGCCCAGGCTTCTAGAAGCCGGGGCCCCCGCCATCGATCACGGGCTCGGGGTGTTGGCGCTGACCTGCATGCGTCCCCCGCAGGGCGCGTCGTTTACAATCGATCAGGTGCATGCGGTTTCCGCTCCAGATGACTTGGCCGAGCATGTGATGCGCTTGCAGAGCGAGATTCCTCCCAGCCTCCTATGGCTGTTGAGCGCTCCGGCGATGCCCAAGACCTTGAGCGAAGCGGCAGAGAACGACCCGGAAGCCCTCGATCTGGTCATGCGCCATTTCGATTTTGCGAAGGACGGGTTGGGCATGTCGGCGTTCGAGCCGAGCGGGCACGGCGTATATCTCATCGCGCCACTTCCCAAGCTCACCAGCCTCACCGAGAAGGACCGGGAACGCTGGCAGATGCTCGCGGCGCATGTCGGCGCGGGCTACCGATTGCGGCGGGCGCTTGAGCAGCGCGCAGCGGAGCCCGCGACGAGCCTCCCTCATGGCGCCGAAGCGGTGATCGACCCGCGCACCTTTCGGGTGGCCGACGCGCAAGGCCCGGCGAAGCAACGAGGTGCCCTAGAGGCCCTGCGGGAGGCCGCGCTCCACGTCGACCGAGCCCGCGGCCGGATGCGCGATACCGATCCTGAAGAGGCGTTGGAGCTCTGGAAGGCGCTCGTGCGCGGCCGATGGTCCACGGCGGATTGGTTCGATTCGGATGGCCGGCGGTTCGTGCTCGCGCTGCCGAACGCGCTCAACGTGAGAGACCCGCGCGGGCTCACCGAGCGCGAAATGCAGGTCGTGGCCTATGCACTCTTCGGACAGACCAACAAGCTCATCGCCTACAATCTCGGGTTGTCCAGGGGGCGTATTTCGGCCCTGCTGAGATCGGCGATGCGGAAGATGGGCGTCCGAACACGCGCTCAGCTAATCGGAAAGCTCAAGCATTTCCCGGCGATTGGCCAGGATTGAGAGCCACGCCAGCCTGCGTCTTTCTTGCCAGCTTCGATCGCCGACCAGTACCACCGTGGTGGGTCGGCATGTTCGTGAACAAGCGTTTTCAGGTGTCGTTGCTCGTGATGGGCCTCGGCGTGTTGCTGGTGAGTTGCTCCATCACTCGAGTGAAGTGGCGGATCAAGACCGACAACGACATGGCGAACGGGCGGTCGGCGTACCTAGACGCACCGATCGCCTTGGCCAGGCCAGAGCGCACACCCAACATCATCGTCCTTTTGGCAGACGACTTGGGCAAGTACGAAGTGTCTGCGTACGGCGCCGAGCACATCGCTACGCCCAATATCGATCAGCTCGGTGCCGAGGGCGTGATCTTCCAAGAAGGCTACGTCACTTCGCCCACCTGTGCCCCCTCGCGCGCCGGGATCATGACCGGCCGGATTCAGAACCGTTACGGATTCGAGACCCAGATCATGGAGCACTACCCGACCAACTGGGTCGAGTACATCTCGGGCCGATGGATCATCGACACGGGAGAGTTCGTCGTCAAGGCGAAGCCCTCGTTCCCCTCGGAGTGGCAGGCGCACAAGCAAGGTGTGCCGCTCACAGAGATCACGCTCGCGGAGATTTTGAAGAAGTACGGCTACGCGACCGGTTTGGTTGGCAAGTGGCACCTTGGCGTGTCGAAGAAGCAAGTACCTCTGGAGCGAGGCTTCGACTACCAGTTCGGTTTCAACGGCGCCTTTTCGCTCTACACGCCCGAGCGGAATTGGCCGCACGTCATTAATCACGAGCACAAAGCGTTTAGCGCCCAGCACCAGTGGAACATGGGCCGTCGCGAGGAGGCCGCGATCATCCATGATGGCAAGGTCGTTCGCGAAGAGGAGTATCTCACCTTCGCTTTCAGGGACCGAATGAAGAGCTACATCCGGAAGCACAAGGATGAACCCTTCTTTCTCTACGCCGCGTTCAGCGCGCCCCACGTCCCCTTCCAAGCGCCCGTCGACTACTACTGCAAGTACGCCTACGTCGAAGACGACAACAAGCGGGTGTACTACTCGATGATCTCCGCGCTCGACGATGCGATCGGCGAGGTGCATCAATCGATCAAGGACGCCGGCATCGAGGAGGACACGCTCATCTTCCTCTTGAGCGACAACGGCGGCGCATCGTACACGCACGCGACCGACAACGGGCCCCTCAAGGGCGGGAAGCTCACTCAGTTCGAGGGCGGCATCAACGTGCCGTTCATGATGAAGTGGAAGGGCAAGATCCCGGCTGGGACGCGGTACGAGCATCCCGTCTCGTCGACAGACATCTTCGCCACCTCGGTAGCGGCCGTGGGTGGGGTGCTTCCGAGCGATCGCGAGTACGACGGCGTCGACCTGATTCCCTTCGTCACGGGGAACGACGAAGGCCAACCTCACGAGCAGCTGTTTTGGCGAGCCGATCACATCTGGGCGATTCGCGACGGCCGGTACAAGCTCATCTTGAGCACTCGTGACGGCTGGGCCGAGCTTCACGACCTCGAAGTCGACAAGTCCGAACAGATCAACCTCCGCGAGCAAATGCCGGAGCTCTTCGAGAAGCTCCGAGAAGAACATGAGCGCTGGCAGAAGGACAACCTTCACAAGAAGCCGCTGTGGCCGCGAATCATGGATAAGAAGTTCGTCCTCGACGGCAAGGAATACCTCTTCCCGGCATGACCATGACGAAGCTCTTCTTGTTGCCGCTGTTCGTGTTGGCCCCTGTGGTGGTCTTGGCGGCGCCATCGCCGAGCGCCGCTCAGCAGCCAAAGATGGACATCAAGCTATTCGGGGGAGTGAGCGGAACGACGTTCGTGTCCATGCTCGAATCCGGACGCGAGCGCGACACTTTCACGGGTTGGCAAGCCGGATTCGGTCCGCGTGTTCGGCGCAGACAGTGGTTTGCGGAGGTTCTCTTCTCCTTCAATCGGTGGTCGTTCGCCTTTTCCGACCCGGATCTCGGCGGGCTCTCCGGGCGGGTGAACTCCTTCGAGCTCCCGATCAATGCCGGCTACATTCCCTACAAGAATTCGTATTTCAAGCTGTTCCTCTACGGGGGATACGTGAATCACTTCAATACGAAGATCATCGCCAAGATTGAGGGCGGGCCTACCCTCAAGCTCAGACCCAAAGAAGTGGATTTCGCGATCTATCAGGCGATTGCCCGTTTCGGAGTGAACTTCGACCTCGCGATGTTCAATGTCGACTTCAACTATTCGATTACGCTCAACAGCGCGACCAGCACCCCGTACCGCACGGGCTATCACCAGATCCAGCTCAACTTGGCGTATCTCTTCTAGTGTTCTTCTAGCGTTCTTCCACGCGTCTTGCGCTAGGATTCCCGGATGGACCGGGGAAGCCTCCTCAAGATCGCGATTGCCGCGGTCGTGGCCAGCGCGATCGCCTGGGTCTACGCAAGCGGCGCCTACGAGGAGTTTGACCCGGCCACGATGCGCGTCTTGTTTCAGGACGCAGGGGCCTGGGGCGGCCTGTTCTTCATCGCCGCGTATTCCTGTTTGCAACCGTTCGGGGTCAATGGACTCGTTTTTCTGCTCAGCGCCCCACTGATCTGGAGTCCGACGGAAGCCTTCTTGCTGAACTGGGCTGGCACGGTGGGTACGGGGCTGTTTTCATTTTCTGGTGCTCGTTTCGTCGCCCGGGATTGGATTCAGCAACGATTGCCCGGACGGGTTCGCCGTTTCGACGACCGACTACGCACACGCGGGTTCCGGACCGTCCTTCTGTTGCGCCTCATTTTCTACACGACACCCACCGTCCAATGGGCGCTCGGCGTATCGCGGGTCTCGTTCGCCCCATTTCTCATCGGCACCGTGCTCGGGGTCGCTCCGTTCACTCTGATGACGACCCTGATCGGTGTCCGCGTCGCTGCATGGATCGAAGAGCACCCGGTCGCGACGTGGCCCTGGGGCCAGTTCTGGCCCGTGCTCATCATTGCCGCGGTGCTCATGGCAACCATCGGCGTCGTCGTCCTCCGGAAGTGGAGGGCGACGGCCGTCGACTGAGCTCGTCCCGCGTGCCCCTCCATACGACAATGCCAGCGTCAGCGTCAGCGTCAGCGTCAGCGTCAGCGTCAGCGTCAGTGCCAGCGCCAGTGCCAGTGCCAGCGTCGGTGTCAGCGTTGGCGTTGGGCAGGCCCTTTTCCGCGGCTGCTCGACGCGGTACTCTGCCGCCGTGGAGAAGCTGCCGGCGCCCGATCTTCCCGACTGGATCGCGAAGGAAGTTCCGTTTACCCGCTATCGCATCGCCGTGGGCGACGGCCTGCACATGCATGTCATGGAAACCGGTCGTGGCAGGCCCGTGCTGATGGTCCATGGCAACCCGACTTGGGGTTTTCTCTATCGCAAGGTGGCGATGTGCTTACAGGGGCACGGCCTTCGCTTGATCATGCCCGATCTGATCGGCTTCGGTTTCAGCGACAAGCCCCGGGACTTCTCGGCACACAGTATCCGCAACCACAGCAAGTGGCTTGGCTCCCTCATCGATCAGCTCGACCTCAATGAAGTGACCTTGGTTTGTCAGGATTGGGGCGGAGCGCTCGGCGTGCATCCATTCACCACCCGGCAGGATCGCCTCGGCGCCATGGTCGTTCTCAACACCGTTCTCGATGCTCCGCCGCCTGGGTTCAAGCCGACGGCGTTTCACCGGTTTTCGCACATCCCGTTGCTCAGCGACTTCATGTTTCGTGTTTTGCCGCTGCCGCAGGCAGCTTTGCACCTGGCTCAAGGCGATCAGTCGAGTATCAGCGGCGACATCGCTCGCGCGTATCGCTACCCGTTCCGGCGCATCGCTGACCGCGTGGCGCCGCTTGCGACCGCACGCATGGCGGTCGATCGCATGGGCCATCCTTCGATCCCCGCTCTCGACGAGGGCGCCGCTTTCGTCCGCAGCTTCGATGGCCCCAAGGCGATGGTTTGGGGTCGCCGCGATCCCGTTCTTGCCCGCGCCCTGAAGCGCACCAAAGCTCTCCTCGGCGATCCGCCTGTGACCGAGACTCAAGCCGGCCATTTCCTGCAAGAAGAAGTGCCCGAAGAGATCGCCGCCGCGGTCCTGGACGTTAGCGTCAGGCTAAGCCGCGCTTCGACGCAATCCGCGAAAAAGCAAGCGTAGCGACGCCTGAAACTGCTCTTCCTGCGCGACCCGGGAGGGGATCGTACCGCCCAACCAGGTCACGAGACCGAAGTAGTGCGTGCTGAAAACCTGCTGAGCGGCTTCCATCGGCTCTATCGACGGGTCGAGCTCTCCCCGCCGTTGCGCATTCCTCACAAGGCCTGCGACCCGCTTCACCAGGTCGAACGTCCACGCCGCGGACTCCGCGCGCCGCGCCCCATCGGTGAACAAGAGCTCTTTGATAAACACTCGGCTCAGTCGCCGCTCCCGCGCGTAGCATTGCGTGAGCGCAGTGAACACGTGTGTCAGCTCCCCCTCGAGCGTCGCCGGCGCCATGGTGTCGAAGGCTCGGTCGAGGGCATCGTCGATCTGGCGCTGCATCAAGTGGATGAGCAAGCTGCGCTTCTCCGGGAAGTAGTTGAAGAGTGTGCCTGCTGCGATGTCCGCGGCTTCGGCGATCTCACGAGTCGATGTAGCTTCGTAGCCGTGGGTGCTGAAGAGCTTCCAACCGACCTCTTCGATCCGGCGTAGCGTTTCTGTCTTTCGGCGTGCGCGACGGCTCATGCGTTCCACCGAGTGACTCTCGTGTGGCGCGCGTGGAGCACCAAGTTTTCCGCATGGCAGCAAACGTTCGACAGCTCACCGAATGGCCAGATCGAAGGACCTTGGCATCCGTTCACTCTATGAACGCTGCAGCACTCATGATACTTCCACCTACCTTGTCCCATGAAACCCTCAAAGGCATACAAAGCCCTGTTTGTAACCCTTTTGGGCTCAGTCCTCGGTTGCGGCGATCCATCCACAGCGGCTGACTGGAGCGAACCGGGTGGCGCAGCCACCCAGAAAGTCGTCGGTGGGTGGGCCGCGACGACCGATCAGATCTTCGCGACCGTCGAGATCCGGCGTGCTGGTGCGAGCTCCGGATTCTGCTCGGGGACATTGATTTCGCCCCTCGTCGTCGTCACCGCCGCGCACTGTGCAGTCGTCGAGCCCGAGGAAGGCGTGACTCGACCGGCGACGCCCAGCTCGCTCCAAGTGGTCGCCGGTCATCTCGCGAGTGACTCGGTCGATCCGGCGATGATTCGTTCCGTGTTCCAAGTGAGCGTGCACGAAGCATACGACCACGATTTCATCATGGGTCGAAGCCGAAGTGGGGCGGGGCAGGGCGGCATCGGCTCGCCGCACGACATCGCCCTCTTGTTTCTGTCGGCGCCCTTCGAGGAGCTTCCCAACGCCCCAATGCTCACCTCTGACCAGGCATCAGAGCTCATCCGTCATGGTGACGTTGGATATGTGGCTGGGTACGGAGTGTACGACCTCGACGACGATCTCACCGGCCAGCTCTACATCTCTGATGCGGTCATCGATATCCTCGGGCACCAGGAGCTCCTGACGCGCCGGGCCGATCAACTCGGCGACTCGTGTTACGGCGACTCGGGCGGTCCCCTGTACGTGCCGACCGACGAGGGGGACTTCCTCGTGGGCCTGGTGTCGCGCGGCCGTTCCGACGTCAAACACGAGTGCGGGGACGGTGGCGTCTACACGTTGTTGTCCGCCTATCTCCCTTGGATCATGGAGACGGCGGGCAGCAGGTTCCAACCGAGGCAGGCCGCTGCCCTGGACGACGTGTCGTTCTTGGCCGAAGGAGCCGATCCGGTAGGCGTCCAGAAGGGCGGTGCGCTGCGTCGGGCCAACTCGTGCGCCGCGTCCCGGTCGACTACCCGTGAACGCTCGCCGGTTTCGGCTTTCGCGCTATTGCTGGGGGTCGTTTTGTTCCGGCGGCGATTGTCACGCCTTTAGCCGTGCCCTAGGCTGCGCGCACCGATGAGGCTGCCGCCGCAAAAATCACAAACACGACTCACGAAAATCGTCTGCACGATCGGCCCCGCGACGAGCTCGTGGGACGGGTTAGCCGGGTTGGCCCAGGCGGGGATGAACCTCGCCAGGCTCAATATGTCGCACGGCGACCATGCATCGCACCTGCAGGTCATCCGCAATCTCAAGAGCCTCGGCAAGAAGCTCGCACACCCGGTTTCGATTTTGATGGACCTCCAGGGCCCCGAGATCCGCACCGGTGAGCTGTCGAAGAGCCTGGACCTCCACGCCGGGGACGTTTTCTACTTCACCGTGCTGGCGGACGATGCCGAAGAGCGAAGTGTTCACGTCAACTATCGAGATCTCGTCAACGATCTACGCGCCGGGGAGCGGGTCACAGTCGACAACGGCCTCATCAACCTCGAAGTGCTCGAAGTCTTGGAGCATCGCCTCAAATGCAAAGTGTTGGATGGCGGAACGCTCGGCTCGCGGAAGCACGTCAACTTGCCGGGGGTACGGGTCAATCTGCCCTCGATCACCAAGAAAGACCGCGAGGACATTGCGTTCGCGATCGAGCAAGACCTCGACTTCATCGCGCTGTCGTTCGTTCGCGGCGTTGACGACGTTCTCGAAGTCCGGGAGATCGTCAAGGCGGTTGAAGGGCATCAACGGCTCATCGCCAAGATCGAGAACCAAGAAGGCGTCGACAATTTCGATGCCATTCTCGATGCCGCCGATGGCATCATGGTGGCGCGGGGTGATCTCGGCGTCGAAGTGGCCTTCGAAGAGCTCCCCATGCTTCAGCGCGGCATGATTCGCAGTTGTGCTATCGCGGGAAAGCCGATCATCGTCGCGACTCACTTGCTCGAGTCGATGATCGAGAACCCCCAGCCCACGCGGGCCGAGGTGACCGACGTGGCGAACGCCGTATACGAGCAGGCGGATGCGATCATGTTGAGCGGTGAGACCGCCACGGGGAAGTATCCCGTGCGGTGTGTCGAGGTGCTCGATACGATTGCTCGCCGGATCGAGACGGGACCTGGGCTCGACTTCTACAAGGAACGAGCAGCGCCCAGCACACAGCGTGGACACGTGGCGCAGAGCGCATGCCGCCTTGCGGATTCACTCGGCGCGCGTGCGATTGTCGTGATGACTCGGCGCGGCTACTTTGGCCAGCTCGTCGCGAGCTACCGGCCGCAGAGCGCGATCATCTACGCATTCACGAACATGAGCACGACCCGGCGCAAGCTTTGGCTGAACCGCGCGGTGATTCCTTTTCGCATGAACCTGTCCCGAGACCCGGAGAAGACGATCGTCAACGCGCTCGCCAAGCTGCGCGAGCGCGAGGTCATCGAAGCCGGCGAACCTGTGGTTGTCGTCTCGGATGTGGCCACGGCGACCGGAGATTTGGTGACCAGCATACAAGTGCGGGTCTCCGAGTAGCCCCGAAGGCAGATTGGCCTTAAGTGGAAAGGATATGCGTACGCGCGCCTACCTTGTCTTACTATTCTGCCTCGCCATGGGTTGTGGGTCCTCCGAGGAGGTATTCGCGGGTGAGTTGACCGCTCCCGTGGTGTACGGCGGGGACGACCGCGTCGAGGTGTTCAACCATCCGGATGCCGACCTGCGGCGCATTGCTGAAGAGTCGATTGTGGCGCTGATTCCGGGCTTCCGGATCAGCCGGGAAGAGGACGGAACCTACCGCCTCTTACGACAGCGCTCAAAGACCGGCTCGAGCTCTGCGACGACGAGCTGTTTGGGAATCAACCGACCGCGGCCTCCTGCTCGGGCGTGCTCATCGATGACGACCTGGTCCTCACGGCGGGTCACTGCATCGACACGCGAATGCCGTGCGAGGACTACGCCTACGTCTTCAACTACCATTTCGAGGATCCGACCCGGCTTGCGGAGATCCGAGACGAAGACGTCTACTCGTGCGCTCAAGTCGTGTCGCAGGGACGGCCCCTCGGCACCGACCAGACGCCCGACTTTGCCGTCGTCCAGCTCGACCGGCCCGTCGAAGGCGCCCACGCGCCGGCCTCGATTCGGCCCGCAACGCCTCTCGATGAGCGAGAGGCCCTCGCGATGATCGGCTTCGGAAGCGGCTTGCCCGCCAAGATCGACTCCGGAGGCACAGTGGCTGACCCGCGTGCAGACCACCTCGATTTCTTCATCGCCAATGTCGACGCCTTTCAGGGCCATTCCGGCAGCGCGACGTTCGACTCGGAGAATCGGCTTGCGGGGATTCTCATCGGCGGCCTCACCCCCGACTACGTCACCTTGGATGGTGAGTTGTGCGAACGTGTCGCGGTTTACGAGAACTCGCAGGCCGGCGAGGTGATCCACAACATCGCTCCTATCGTGGCAGCCCTATGTGGCGACGGCTGGGGTACGGAATCGCTCTGCGCCCCCAAGGCTTGCGAAGGCCAACCATGCGGCGCCGCTTTGCCGCCGTCCGGCGGGTCCGCGCCTGTTCCCGGCGCGACTACGGGCTGCACTGCATCGGGTGGCCCGACGCTTGTCACTTCGTGGGTGGTGGGGGCTGCTGCTATTCGCGGTGGCCCGCCGACTCAGGCGGCCAGCTGCCTGACGACCTCGAGCGCTTCCCGGACGTGCTTCTTGGCGTTGAGTTGTGAGTTGAAGATGTGCCGCACGGTGCCGTCTCGATCGATGACGTACGTGACGCGCCCGGGGAGCAGGCCCATCGTCTTGGGAACGCCGTAGGCCTTCTGCATCGCTTTATCGCGGTCGCTCACCAGCAGGAACGGCAGACGGTGGTGGGTCGCGAAGCTCTTGTGGCTTTTCTCGCTGTCTTGGCTGACACCGATGACCACTGCGCCCGCATCGACGAAGTCCTCGAAGCTGTCGCGAAACGTGCAGGCCTCTGCGGTGCATCCGGGAGTCTCGTCCTTTGGATAGAAATAGAGGACGACGGTCTTCTCGCCGCGGAACTGCGACAGCGAGATCGTATCGCCGTTCTGTGTGGTCTTGGTGAAGTCTGGGGCGCTCACGCCCACGCCGATATTCGCCATGGCTTGCCTCCGGCCAGGAAAGTAGCACCCATGAGCAGAGCTCGCCCGCCAGCGGCCCTAGTACTCGGCGTCGAAGTCGACCTCGATGGGATGTTGACTCGCAGGTCGCGCCTGGCACGCCAGGACCCAGCCGCGTTCGATGTCACTCGGCTCGAGGGCGTCGTGGGTGGCCATGTTGACCTCGCCGCTCTTGAGGAGCGCCATGCAGCAGCCGCAGTACCCGTCTTCGCACGACGAAGGCGGCTTGTGGCCGGCCTTGACCGCCGAATCGAGCAGCGTCAGGCCCTTTTCGTAAGGCACATCGTGGGACCGCCCCTCGAGCAACATCTTGAAAGACTCCGGAATCTCGTCGTCGGCTTGCTCGGGGACCACGGTCACGGACCCGTCCTTTCGATCCGGATCGATCGGCGAGATGAACCGCTCGAACTTGGTCTGTCCACCGTCGATGTTTGACGTCTTGAAGGCCTCTTCGACCGTATCCATGTACCCCGTCGGACCACACACGAAGAACTCGCCATCTTCCCAGCCGCGAATGTGCTCTTGAACGTTCGCGATCGAGATGAACCCGCCGTTGCCATCGAGATGATGGATGACCTCGAGGCGCTCTGGGAACTCGGCACGCCAAAGGTCGATCTCGTCTCTGAAGATGATCGAGCGCTCGTCACGGTTGGCGTAGATGAGCTTCACGTCGCGCGTGGTTGTCCGAAGCGCGGACTTGAGAATTGCGAGCACCGGCGTGATGCCGCTACCACCAGCAAGCAGCACAATCCCATGGTCGCCTTCGTTCGAGCGCATCACGAAGCGCCCCTCCGGGGGCTGCACGAGAAGGGAGTCCCCCACGTGGACGCTGTCGTTGAACCAGTTGGAGATTCGCCCCTCGTCGACCCTCTTCACGGTCACTTTGGGCCAAGGATCGGTCTCCGGCGCGCTCGACAGCGAATAGCAACGCCGCAGTTGCATGCCGTCCCAAGGAATTTCGAAAGTCAGAAACTGACCCGCTCGATAGTGGAACTCCTCGCGCAACGATTCGGGAACCTCGAGGACGTACGACCTCGTATCGTGTGTTTCCTGAATGATTCCTGTAACTTGAAGCTTGCGGAAGTCCGCGGACATCGGCTGGTGTCTCCAACTAGAACGTGTTTCGCTTTAGGACGCCGCCGCCGTGCGGGCCAGGTGGCCAACTCAGTGTGGCAAGCGGCTTCTCGATCACGTAGCCTGCTTATTTCCTGGAGGCCACTTCCCCATGGACCTCACCCTCACACGACCCCACATACAGGGCCGGCAGATGACTGTCCGCAAGCGCAAGACCGTAGGAATCGATCTTGGGACGACGAATACCGTCGTGGCAAGAAATTTCGAGGCCCTCCCCATCGAGGGGGGTGGGTGCGTGATGCCGTCCGCCGTCGCGTTCCCTCCGAGTGGGGGCACGCTGATCGGCAAGCCCGCCCGGCGTCGGCGAGCGATGGACCCGAGGAACACGATCCTGTCTGCCAAGCGCATCATCGGCGCCCGCTGGCGTTCGTCGTACACGACCCAGTTTCGCGAACACTACCCGTACGACTTGGTCGAGGGTCCGGATGGCTGGGCGGTTTTCAAGACCCGCGCTGGGCTCGTGTGCCCCGTCGAAATCGGCGCCACGGTCGTCAGCGTGTTGTGTGAGCTCACCAAATGTCCAGTCCAGGACGTGCACGCTGTCGTGACCGCCCCTGTGGGCTTCGACAGGCGCCGCCGAGAGGCCACGTCACTCGCGATCTCCAGGGCGAAGTTCGCTTCGGTTCGGGTCATCGAGGAGCCGATCGCCACTGCGCTTGCGTACTTGAACCGCAGCAGCTTGAAGTACGCGTTCGTCTACGATTTGGGCGGCGGCACCTTCGATGCAGCGGTCGTCGATTGCAGCAGCTATCCGTTTCGCGTCATCGGCCACGGCGGCGATGCGTACCTCGGCGGCGACGACGTCGACCGAACGATCGCCCTTCATGTCGCCGACCGCACGCTTGCACGCGACGGCTGGGACCTCAGCAACGACGCCGTGACTTTCGACCGCCTCGTTGCCGCCTGCGAGCTCGCCAAGTGCGAGCTCAGTGAGTCCGAGACGGCGGCGATCGCGATCCCAAGCGTCGATCCGGCGGCTCCCGAAAGCTGCGGCATCATTCCAATCACCCGCGAAGAAATCGAGGGACTCACTTTGGACCTGGTGCGCCGCACGTTCCAGATGTGCGATGACGTCCTGGCCCAAGCGGGCGTGAAAGCGCGCGACATGCAGGCGATCTTCTTGGCGGGGGGCAGCACTCTCCTTCCAGGCCTCCGGGCGTACATCGAATCCTACTTCGGCAAGCGAGCCCGCTTCGATCTGGACCCGATGCGAGTCGTGAGCATGGGCGCCAGCCTGGCCGCGGCGCGCCCGGCTGTCTCAGAGCTCCTCGAGCCTTGCGCCTGAAGCGGCCGCCTCTTGTCCCGCCCCGCCGCTCTCTTGTGCCACCCCGCCGCCCTCTTGTGCCACCCCGCCGCCTTCTTGTGCCACCCCGCCGCCCTCGGCACGCTTGTCTCTCGTGCTTGCGTAGAGGCCATCGGCCCGGAACGTCAGCGTGAAAATCAGGCGTGAGTTCTCGTTGTAGAAAGGGTTCTCGCGGCCGCCGTCCGAGTCGGGATGCTGAGCCCAGACGTCGTAGCTCAGCGCGACGGTGAGCCAGCGCCGGATGTCGTAGCCGACAATGGCGCGGAAGTTCGAGAATGAGCGCCAGTGGTTGTTGGCGCTCCCGTCGTCGATGCACACCAATCCCGTCAAGGTTTCCACGCAGCCGACAGCGAGGTCATTCGCTCGTCCCCACAGCGTCGTGTAGTTGAGGCCGAAAGCGAGCCGGTCGATGGGAACGAAGGTCCAAAACACGGAGAGCCGAGAGGTGTGCTTCGTCGATGAGTTGGCGCCGTAGCAAGTATCACTGTCGAACGAGCCGCCGCCTCCCGGTGCGGGCGCCACGCGACACGGGAACACGTCGCCGGGACCGAGCACCACGTTGGACCCCGCGAACCATCCCCAGAACGCCGCAGTGACGCCGAACTGCATTCCGGAAAGCACATCGACTGGGCGCGACACCGTCGCCCGGATGCCGGGCGAGAAATAGCGCTGCCGCGAGCGGCTGAACTTCGAAGTCGGCAAGCGGAGGTCGCCCGCCACGAAGAACATGAACCCGCCAGGACGGCCGGGAACACTGATGAGATAGTCGAGGCGCACGTCCTCCCAGAGCGCTTCGCGGCTGTAGAACCCCGAGCGGTTGAACTCCTCCGCCGGAGAGTCTGTCCATTCGAGGCTCACGGTGGACGAGATGCCAATCGAGTGCACGTGATTGAACATCCAGCGCGGGGCCACGGTGAACCACCAGGTGTAGTTGGGGCCGTGCGAGAGTTGCGACCCCTCGTTGAAGCTACGAACCGAGAGCGACTGGTCCCAAAACAGCGGAAAGCTCCACGGGACGCCTTCCGTAGTGGGGTTGGGCGACGAGATACGCTCGGCCGTGGTCTTATTGCGAACCTTGTCTTCGCTCTGCGCACTTGGCCCTGCGGCATCGTCGGGCCCCGTGTCGACTTGCGCGAACGCAGTTGCCGACACGAGCAGCCCCGTCGCCCCCGCCCTCATGACCCCAGTTTGGCACGCGAACGCTAGTTGGACAGCTTCTAGCGCAGCAGCTGATCGAGAATGATCAGGTTCTCAGCTTCCACGTCCTCGACGTTGCCGTCGGACATGATCATTGCCTTGGCTGCGTCCAGGAACAGTTGCCGGTGCTCTTTTGGAATGTCCGCCGGGTCGAGGTCGTCGGCGGGGTTGCGGCTCCTCTCGCCATTTCGCGGCCTGTTGCTGCTCGTCGTCGTCGAGCCCGAGGCGAACCACCATCTTGTCGACGAAGTCACGCTCGGCGTCTGCGATCTCGAGGTCAGCCCATGCAAAGGAGCAGACAAACCTCATCAGCTGAAGCCTGTCTTCCCTGGTGAGAGCGTCCAACATGCGCGCGACTCTACTCCGACCCGCGACGCAAAACTAGCGAGAAGAGAGCCCTACAGAAAGCCGCATGCAGCACAACTTCAACACGGAGCTACCACGCTGGGGTTTTTAGGCTATGGTGCGGCTCCGATGGCCACCAAAGTGACGATGCCGCAGCTCGGCGAAAGCGTCGTCGAGGGCACGATTGGCAAATGGCTCGTCTCGGTGGGGCAGACCGTCACGAAGGACGAGCCGATCGTCGAGATTCTCACCGATAAGGCAGACAGTGAGCTTCCGGCTCCGGTCGCCGGCGTCGTGACCCAGCTGCTCGCGGCGGAAGATGACATCATCGCGGTCGGTGACCCGATCTGCGAGATCGACGAAACCGCTCAGGCTGGTGCGACCCCGCCCGCGCCTTCCGCTGATGCCCGAGCCAGCATCGACGGGGGGGATGCGGGGTCCCCTTCGCCGACCTCTCCGTCCGTTCGCAAACTCGCACGTGAGAAAGACGTCGACCTTGCGGGCGTTCAGGGCTCCGGAGATAGCGGCCGCATCATGCACGGCGATGTGATGGCAGCGATTGGCGACTCCGCCCCTCCGGAACGGATGGCGACCCCGCCACCGCCACCGCCTCCTCGATCCGCCCCCCGACCCGCGCAGCCGCCGGCGCCCGTGACCGGCCCGTCGGGGGCGTTCCGCTTGCCGCCTTATATTCCGAAGGACGGCGACGAGCTGGTTCCTTTCACGCGGCGTCGCCGAATCATCGCCGACCACATGGTCTACTCCAAACAGACCTCGCCGGACGTGGTCACCTTGGCGGAGTGCGACCTTCATCGGACGGCCGTGCTGCGGGATCAGCACAAAGGGCATTTCAAGAAAGAGGGCGTCAACCTCACGTATCTCGCGTTTGCGATCGCGGCGACCGCCCGAGCCCTCCGGGAGTTCCCAGAGCTCAACTCGCGCGTACTCGACGATGCGTTCGTCAAGCTCGCAGAAGTGAATGTCGGAATTGCTGTCGACACGGACGAAGGCTTGGTCGTCCCCGTGATTCGCAACACAGATGACCTGACGATTCGCGGCGTGGCCCGCGCTGTCGCGGACGTCGCCGAGCGAGCGCGTTCCGGCAAACTCACACCCAACGATCTCGGCGGCAAGACGTTCACCATCTCGAACCCCGGTCGCCGAGGCAACCTCGTCGGCGGCGCCATCATCTCCCAGCCCAACGTCGCCATCCTCCGCCTCGGCACGATCAAGAAGCGCGTCGTGGTCATCGAACACGAGGGCGAGGACGTCATGGTGATTCACCCGGTGATGCACATGGCGTTGACGTACGACCATCGGGTGGTGGATGGGGTGCATGCGAACGGGTTTTTGTATCGGATCGCGGAGATCCTCGAGTACGGGGACTTCGAGCTTTAGGGGGCAGCGATAGCGGCAGTGGCAGCGACAGTGACAGCGGCAGTGACAGCGGCAGTGACAGCGCCAGTGTCAGTGTCAGTGTCAGTGTCAGTGCCAGCGTCAGCGTCAGCGTCAGTGCCAGCGTCGGTGTCGGTGCCAGTGACGGCGACAGTGTCCCTGTGACGTGACTTGGTCATCGTGATCTCCTTTTTCGCGAGTGAGTGGGGTCGGGCTGTCGCCCTTCTGGGGAACCCCACCCACTCGCGAAAAAGGAGATCACTCATGGGACTTATCATTCAGCAACGGGCGCTACAGGCAGCAGGTGGGCTGCGGCAGGTGCTTCCGGTCGTT
>PVMK01132416.1_pt1 | contig 32388 bp, 24 predicted proteins | sample 1853481 | NCBI WGS metagenome assembly PVMK01 (sample SAMN08533507, study PRJNA380276) | Marine sediment metagenome, whole genome shotgun sequencing project.
TCTCGTTGCGGAACTCTTCGCCGAGCAGACAGCGGCTCGAGGTGAAGCTCGTCAGGGTCGCGAAGAACTCGCAGACCTCGATCTGTCCTTCGTCGCCCCACTTGCTGATGATCTTGTGGGTTTCGTCAGCGATGATCTCCGTGTAGGTTCGCATGCGCTTGTTGCGGAGCGCCGGGTGCAGCATGTGCAACTGCTCGTACATTCGCTCTGGCGTAGTGTCGTAAACGACCCCTTTGCCGAAAACCGGGATCATCATCTTGTAAGCCTCGCTCGGGCTCAGCACCTCGTCGGGAAGCCGAAAGAGCGATTCGTGCGCCTCGGGCCCGGTGAAAAGGGTGACGTTCTTGCCTGCCAGCTTGAACTGGGCGACCCGGCCGCATTCGTCGTACGCCCGTTGCAACAGGCCAACCGGGTCCCGTGCAAAGTCGATGGTGTGGCCGATCAACGGGAAGCCGCCTTTGAGTCGGGGCGGTTTCTTGAGGCTGGTGGCCTTGGCGGGCGCCGCGCCCACGCTTGCTGCTGTCGTCATCGCTTGCTCCTAAACAGCGTGCGTCGAAGTTGTTCTTCAATTCGGTCGGCGAGCTGGTCGGCGTCACATTGCATGCCCGACTCGACCCATGCCGACATGTGAACCTGCTGAACCGCCACCATGGTGCGCGCGGCGATCACCGGGTCGCCTTCGAAGGCATCCCCTTCGCGCATGGCCTCGTCGATCACGAGCGCAATCAGGTCGATGCCTCGCCGCCAAGCATTGGCTAGCCCCTCGCCAACCTGTTGCGGATTCGATGCCCAAGCACCGCTGTTGTCGAGGTGAATGCGAAGGAAGTCAGGATGCTCCGTCAGCCAGCGGATGAACACGCGATTGCCTCGCATCAAGCGGTCGGCTGCCTTGTCGTCACTTGCCATCGTTCGGCCCGCAAGGAGGAATAGGCGTCCCAGTCGCTCATCGTGAATGGCTTCATAGATATCGGACTTGCCGTCGAAAACCGAATACAGGGTGCCGAGAGAGATTCCTGATTCGGCGGCAACGTCCTGGATTCTGGTCCCCTCGTAACCCCTACTGGCGAACAGGCCCTTCCCTGGCGTGCCGTGACCCGCACCCAAGTCCGGGCCATTCACCGCTTCATCATCTCCGACGTGCTGCAAGACCAAGAGATTTGGGAGCATCGCGTCCCGATGGCCGTCCCTGCTCTGATCCCAGGCGACGGCCCGATCGCGAAGTTCAGGCGCTGGGTCAAGCAGTTCTACGCATGACCTAACGGTGGGAGCCTTCGCCCGGACAGGGGCGCGGGAAGACGGCCGATTGACCGAACCGAATGTAGGCTAAGCTTTGGGGTCATGGCGACGGCAGCCAATACCCGATTCAGGAACGGGCTCGTACTCCTCACGCTGATGTTGTGCGCGTTCTTTTTCGCACAAGGGGCGACGGCTCTACTGGCCGGGAAGGTCCTGAACACCGAGCTCGATGACACGCCTGCACCGTCGACCAGAGCCGTCGCAACGGCGCGGACCCAACGCAAACGGGACCCCAGCATCATCTTGGAGCGCAATATCTTCAATTCAGAGCTAGGCGACTTGTCCGACGCGCCGATCGAGGATCCGGACTTGCCCTTGGTGGATCTACCCGCCGAAGAGGTTGAAACACCCTGCAAGGGAACGATGCGGCTGATCGGCACGGTCGTGCTTCCCGGAGACCTCGTACGCTCGGTTGCCGCCATCGTGGGCAGTGATCAGAAAACGAGACTCCACAACGGGGGAGCCGAGATCGAGGGCGCTAAGATCCGCGCGATTCAGTCAGACGGTGTGGTCCTTCAGAACGCGGGCGGTCTTTGCCGTCTCGCGATGTTCGAAGTCGACGGCGCGGCCTCGAAGCCCAAGCTCAAACCAGCGGTCTCCAGAAAGAAGCCAGCGAAGCGGCGGGGACCCTCAGTCGATCGCAACGCGGGCCTCAGTGAAGCGGAGATGTCGGAGGGAATCGATAAGGTGAACGAGACAAACTACAACCTTTCTCGCTCCATGCTCAACAAGGTGCTCGACAATGCGGGCAAGATCATCGGCATCGCAGCGGTATCGCCCAAGATGGAGGGCGGGCAGTCGATCGGCATGGAAATCCGCGGCGTCCGGCCAAACACCCTACTGACCAAGCTCGGTATCCAGAACGGCGATATTCTCGAAAGTGTCAACGGGCAGTCGTTGACGAGTCCGGACGCAGCACTCGGCGCGTACTCGACGTTGAGAACCGCCGACAAGTTCAGCTTGTCCGTCCGCCGCGACGGTCGAGCAATGATGATCAACTACCGCATGCAGTAGGCAAGCGGCCGCCCAACTCACTCGGGGCGGCCAGGTGGCGGTCGCCAGTCGTCCGGCATCGACCGAAGATGCAGATCACGCTGTGGGAACGCGATCTCGATACCTGCTTCCCGGAACGCCTTGTCGATGCCCATGTGAAGCTCGTGCCGAATGAGAAACAACTGCTCCGCGTTGCGAATGAACGCGCGCAACTCAAACGAAAGAGAGCTGTCTCCGAAGCTGAGAAAAAGCACCTGTGGCGGTGGATCTCTCAGGACCCGCCTCGACCCTCGAGCCACCTCGTACAGCACCTCAGTCACCCGATCCGTGTCTGATCCGTACGCGACGCCAACGGGTATGCTGATCCGAAGTACCGCATCCGAGAGCGTCCAGTTGATCAGTCGCCCAGTGACGAACTCCTTGTTGGGAACGATGAGCTCTTTGCGATCAAACGCCGTGATCCAAGTGGCCCGGATTCGGATCTTGGAGACGGTACCGTTCACTTCGCCCACGGTGACCATGTCCCCGACCCGAATCGGCCGCTCGAACAAGATGATGAGCCCGGAGACGAAGTTCGCGAAGATCTCCTGAAGGCCAAAGCCTAGGCCCAAGCCGACCGCGGCGACCAACCACTGGATGCTCGACCAGCCGATTCCAATCGCATCGAACGCGAGGGCCAGACCGGCCAGCACGACCGCGTACTTGACGATGGTCGAGTACGCGTAGCGCACGCCGCGACCAAGTGGGCGGAACAGGGTGGCCTCCAGCATCCCGGGCAGCGCACGGATCAACGCCAACGTGAACAGGCCGATCAGGAACGAACGGAGCAGGTCGGCAAGGGTGATCGCCACCAATCGGTCTTCGGTGGAGAAGCGCTCGATCCCCGACGGGTCGAGCGCCGACACGGTGACCGTCTGTGTCACCGTCCAAAGCTCGACTTGCTGCAAAATCCTCGTGGCGGGCGCCAGGTCGCCCCAGATTGCGGATGAGCCGAATACCGCGAGGAGGAGGCCGGTGCCGAGCATCAGTCGACTCACCTCCATGGTGGGTTCAGGTCGGACTGGGTTCTCGTCGAGATCTTCGTCCTCGAGGGCGGCGCGACGCTGCGCGATCATCGACCAACGTGCGGCCAATTGAAGGACGACCACCAACAGGAAAACGAACGCCAGATTGAGATGCAGCCGAGTGCCAAATTGAAGCGCTGTCCAGTAGAAACCGCGGAGCGCGGCAGCGACCAGGGCGAGCGGTATCACCAACGAGGAGAGCTGCACGGTTCGCCATGCCCAAGGGCGTCGCCGAGTTCGTCCGCGCAACACCTCTGCGAGGGGGCCACCAGACTGGAGCGCCAGATAATTGAACACGCCGACCGCCATCATGGCGATCGAGAAGGCGAGGCGGCCAAGCGATTCGCGCCACAGGTCTTCTCCTCGCATTTCGAACACGAAGATCACGAAGACCGCGGGAACGGTCACGATGGTCAGCCAGCGGAGGTCCCGCCAAAGAGCATGGGCCGCCTTGTCAGACCACCCGCAGTGCGCCTCGGCGATGCCGCCCGGCCGAAGCAACTGCCGCGACACGCGCAACGTCGCCCAAAACCCGGCTGCAACGAGCAACCCGTGCGCGACGCTTCGGGTGAACTGAGTTGCAACGGGCGAGAGACCCAGGCGCCAGGCGACGTACGCCAAGAGAGCAGGCAACCAGATCGCGAGCACCATGGTCAACGCGATCGCTTCGCTGGTCGGCGCGAAACGGACACAGCCGGGTTTCTTGGCTCGCTCTGCGAGGCCTCGCATCCGTGAGCGGACCCGTCGCGCAAAGGGGACGAAGAGGATCGCCAGGAGCAGTGCGATGAGATTGACCGGCCACAACCGTGTCGCCGCGTCGCGAAAACCTCTGCCAAGCGGCGCCCAGTACTTCGGCCCAAAGAGCCAGGCCGTTGCGTCCCGCCCGTCCGTGAGCAGCTCGGCCTGGACCACCCTGCCGCTCGGGATCCAAAGGATGCGTTCGTCGATGAAGTCGAGGAGGTCTTTGGTGCGCGCGATCAGCTCTTGCTGCCGGGCGTCGAAGTCGACGAGCTTCTGGAAGTACGTCTCATAATCCTCGATGAGCGCATCCATGTATTTGCGCTGCGTCTCGAACAGCTGCCGGAGAAGTCTTTCGAGATCTGCCTGCTCCTCGGCGGCCACGGGCACGTCGATCGTTGCCATCGCTTCGTCGATGAGCGTGTCGATGTCGCCCAATGCCTGCCGCTGCTCCCGAAGTCTGATCTGCTGAAGCTGCACATCGCCGATCTGCTCTTGGCGCATGCGTATGAACCGGCGGTACATACCGATATCGGGCGCCTCGGCCCGATGGCGACGCAGCAGTACCCCCACCGAATCGGCAAGACCGACCGCCTGAACACGAGCTGCCAACCGGGTGAGCTCAGCCTCGAGCTCGGCCACCCTGACCTCGGCGCGCCTGAGCTTGCCACTGACGTCCTCGATCTGCTCGTGAACCCCGCCCTCGCTGGTCAAGACCGAAGCGAGCGCTTCGTTCCGTTGGTAGAGCTCTTGCAGCGTCCTCTTGAACGCATCGGGCAGACCCATCAGCTCCGCCAGGAGCCGCCGAGTCGCCTCGTTGTCCCGCTCGACCTCGAGCCGCTCCAACTGCTGCTGCGCCTCGCGTAGTTTGCCAGTGAGCGCTTGGTAGTACGCGATCCGCAGGGTCGCGCGGTCGCGACGCTTGCTCAGCAGCGCACCACGCACGTCGTAGGTCGCGAGCTCGTTCTGATAGGCTGCGATCTCCGTTTGGCCTGCCGTGCGCCTCAAGGAGGCGAGCTCCCGGAGCCCCCCGGCCATCGCCGAGTCCCCGCTTGGCGGAGACGGGGCGTCGCCGAGCGCCTTGAGACGTTGCTTGGCGATCGACAAGAGCTCCGGTACCCGCTTTCGTCGCTCCGCTCGACGGTCTGCTTCCACGTCGAGCTCGATGGCTTCCCGTCGCGCCGCCGTGAGATCCTGGTCGGCCTCGAGGAGCTCCGCGCTGAGCTCCGCGGCACTCGCGTCTCCGGGGATGGTGATCGCTTTTCGTTGCTCCAGCCGGGCGATGTCTTCTTCGATAGCCCGAGTCCGCGCTTGTGCCTCCTGTCCGGAGGAGAGGTACTCCGCCGCCTTGCTCTGCCACTCCGCGAGCCGCGAGCGGGCCTCGTGCACCTTGCGCTCGACCTCGGTGAGCTCCGGCGGCACGTCGGCCGCGGGAGCAGGAATCGGACTCTGCTGCGCGCGTACCGGAAACGTGCTCAGCCCGACAGCCAGCCAGAGCCCAAGGGCGATCCGGTTCAACCGCGAGTCGCCGCGGCTGGTCATTGCGGCTTCCGAATACGCATCAGTCCCTCTTGCGCCACCGAAGCAACGAGCGCGCCGTCTTGAGAGTAGATATGACCAAAGTTGAGCCCTCGACCGCCCGACGACCTCGGGCTCTGGGTAACGTACAGCATCCATTGATCGGCGCGAAACGGCTGATGAAACCAAATCGCATGGTCGAGGCTCGCAATGATCAGCTTTTCGGTCAGGAAGCTGTGCCCGTGCCGATTGAACGCGCTTTCGAGCAGGCCGTAGTCGCTGGCATAGGCAAGCACGGCCTGATGCATCACGGGGTCGTCGCCGAGCGCGCCGTCGGCCCGAAACCAAGTACGCTGAATGCCTTCGTGGACCTTTGGCGCCAAGAGGTTGACGTGGTCGACCTCTCGCCGCTGGATCGGCCGGTCGAGCGACAACAAGAAATCGAGCGCGGGGTGACTCGACTCCTTCTGGTAGGCGCGTAGGCGTTCTTCGTTGGTCGGAACCGTTTCCGGGGCGGGTGCATCAGGCATCTGCGCCTGGTGTTCGAACCCGTCCTCGGCCGCCTGGAACGAGACGGACATGTTGAAGATCGCGTTGCCACGCTGCTTGGCGACGACGCGCCGGGTCGCAAACGAACGCCCGTCGCGAATACGATCGACGTGGTAGATGACGGGCACCGACGTATCGCCTTCGCGCAGAAAGTACCCGTGCAGCGAGTGAGCGGTGCGCCCTTCGACCGTCCGGCATGCCGCAATGAGTGACTGTGCAGCGACCAACCCGCCAAAAATTCTCGGACGCCCGTCATGGGGGCCAAATCCGCGAAAGAGATCGGTATCGAGCAACTCCAGATCGAGGCGCTCGAGCAGGCCATGAAGGTTGGACACCCGGATGCATTAGCACGGCATCTTCACGATGGCGTGCCTGCCGAGGAGGGCTACGGCGCACGCGGGCGACCGATCTCGTAGAAAAGGCAGGTTCATGTTTCGACGGCGCCCTCGAGCTGACCGTTGCAGAGCATGGCTCGGTGTAACCCGTGACGTTTGCTTGCCTCGCAGGCCGTATCGTTGATAATCGGCGCATGGGGGAAGCGCTGAGGGTTAGCGGGCCACCCGTCGGAGTGGGCCTGAAGTTCGACGTGTCGATGTGGCCGCTGGTGGTGATCACGATGCCCCCGTTGACGACCTCGGACGACTTCGAGTACCTGCGGCACTGTTACGAGCACATCTTCGCAGCGCCCGTTCGGCACGCCCTGATCGTCGACACGACCCCGATCGTGAGAGTGCCCGATGCCACGCTGCGCAGGGAGATGAAGGTGTTCGAAGACAGCCGGCGCCCGATCATCAGCCAGAAGAACATCGGCAGCGCGATCATCATCCAGAACACCGTCGTCCGTGGCGCATACACGGCGCTACGCTGGATCTCGCCGCAGCCCGCTCCGAACAAGGCATTCGCGACCGTCCAGGACGGTGCCCGATGGTGTGTGCAGGGCATCGAGGAAGACGGGCAGATCGTTCCCATCGCCGCGTACACTCTGGCCGGGGCTCGCGAGCAGAGCGGCGGCCAGCTAGGCCGGTCGTCTTGGTAACGCTGCTCGTACGTGTTAGCCGGCGTGTCCGAGACCGGCTGAGCCGCGTCACCCCCTTGCGCTCCGAGGCGAGCTGAGGAGCATCGCGAGCCACGACCATTCCTGCGATTGTTCCGCGGTCATGCGAACGATGATGGTGAGCGGCACCGAAAGCAGGGCGCCAATCGGACCGAGCACGAAGCCCCAAAAGACCATGGAGAGAACGACCACCGACGGGGAGAGGTCGGTCGCCTGCCCTGCCCATCGCGGCTCGATCACGATCCCGATCAGCAGATTGATCGTGAAGTAGCCGGCGGCGAGCCCGAATGCTGGGAAGCCATCCGAGAGTCAGCAAACACAGCGCGATGGCCGGAATGGAGGCGAGAATGCTGCCGATGCTCGGAATGTAGTTGAGAACGAACGCGATCAGTCCAAACAATAGAGAATGCCCAAGACCGATGGCGGTCGTCAGACCCGCGACGAGAAGGCCCGGTTGCCGCGCTCGTGACCGTCTTGATCAACAGATAGCGCTGTACGTGGCTCGCGGCGGACCTGAGCGCCTGCACGTCGAGCCTACCCAGTCGGTCGGTTCCCTCTGAGCTTTTGAGCAATCGAGCCGCTTTCGACGACGAGGAAGACGGTGATGAGTAGCACCAGCGAGCCGGCGGAGACGACACTCACGGCCAACGTCAGGCCTGGAACCGCCAAGCCACGCGACGAGCTCGGCGGGGTCGAAGTGCTCGACCGCGGCGGCCGGAATACCCCAGCCCCTGACTCCGAGAGCCAGGCGGCACTTTCCACCTGCAAACGATCGAAGTCCCCGCGGTACTGACCGAACGCCAGGGCGAAGTCAGTGGCCGCGCGCGTCGTGAGAAAACCGAGGGCCGTGACGACCGTCACCGCGGCAAAACACGCAAGCGACACGGCAACCCAGTACGGAACGCCCTTTTGCAGCCAGGTCGAGGATCTTCGAAAGGCTGATCGCGATCAGAATGGCGAGGAGAATGGGAATGACGATGGGCTGCCCCAAGTGCAAGACCACCAAGAACACCCCGAACGCAGCCACACGAACCATAGGACGAACGCTAGCACGCAAGCGGGGCGCGGCAGAACGCGACGCGGGGACCCTGCGGACGGGGCGGCTTGCAAAGGTGGCCGGAGGGGCTTGGGGCCTGAGGCCACGCAAGCCTCCCCTCGGCGCTCGCGCCCAATCTGCGGTGGTTGGTGCCATGCAGATTGTCACTCGCTACGCCGCTGGGTCCCCACATCACGCTCCGCCGCACCCCTCCATACGGAACCATCAACGGCCACAGGCGCGACCGTGCATCGACTTCTACGGCGACGTGCGTGACCGTGTATGCACATGTACGGAGAAGAACGGCTCAGGATGGTCGCATCCACGTCGACGTACGGAGGGGTGTGGCGGAACGCGATGCGCGGTTTCGGCGGCGTATGAGTGACAAGCGGCCATGCGTGCACCCACCGCCGATTGGCGCGAGTATCGAGGGGCGGCTTGCGTGGCCACCGTCCCCCAGTTCTTTCGGCCACCTTTGCAAGCCGCCCCGTCCGTTGAAACCGCGTATCGCGTTCCGTCGCGCCCCGTGCGCCCCGTCCGCTGAAACCCCGCGTCGCGTTCCGTCGCGAGCCTTTCTCCGGTGACTCAATCGCTTAACTCGTTAGCCGGTCTTCCCGACCATCAAGCCGAAAAACGACGTTCCGGTGTGTTTCATCATTCCGGTGATGTAGACGAGGGCGATACCGCCGTCGAAAACGCAGATGCCGTATTGCCAGGAGTCGGCGATGCCTTTCGGAACCATGTACATGATGGCGGCGACGGCGGTCACACGGACGAGGGCCTGCCAGAAAATGATGGGCGCGCGCGCCTTCATGTCTTGTGCCGACCACATGAGCGCGGCGCCGGCGAATATCAAGAAGGCCCCGCAGGTCATCAAGGCGCCGAAATGAGTGTCTTGTGGTTCGAGAATGGCCGCCGCCCAAGTCGCGAGGCCGATTGGAATATCCAGAAACCCAGTGATCAAAACGAACTTCCTCAGCACTCTGCTCTCCTTTTGCGCTCTCGGATGAGTAGCGGGGCCGAGCTTAGGCGACCTCTGCATCGGTGTCACTTGGTTGCGCGTAGCGGGCATGACCACTAGACCGCAGAGCGAGCGTGGCAGCCTCCTCCGAATTCGATCCGGACCAAGAGCGCGGGCCTGTCGCCTGGATGGCGAAGAACCCCGTCGCCGCCAACGTGCTGATGCTCATCCTGATCGTGGGCGGCCTCGTGACGCTGATGGCGGGGATCAAGCAAGAGGTATTCCCCGAGGTCGACCTCGACGTCGTATTGGTCGAGGTCGTCTATCCGGGAGCGAGTCCCGCCGAAGTGGAACAGGCGGTCGTCCTCGCGATCGAAGAAGGGATCCGGGGCGTCGACGGAATCAAGGAGGTTCGCTCGACGGCTCGCGAAGGCTCCGCAACGGTGACCGCAGAGCTCGTCCTCGGCACTAAGCAGGATCGCGCACTGAACGACGTCAAGAGCGCGGTCGACCGCATCACCTCGTTTCCAGCCGACGTGGAACGTCCGACCGTCAGTATCCTTGCGCCACGCCAGCAGGCGATCTCGATCGTGCTGTACGGCGATGTCGACGAGGCCACACTACGCGCCGTAGCTGAAAACAGTCGACGCGAGTTGCTACGCGACGAGCGCATCACCTACGTGGAGCTGACGGGCATCCGTCCCCTAGAGATCAGCATCGAGGTCCCACAAGCACAGCTTCGCAAGTACCATCTGACGCTCGACGAAATCGCTGCGCGAATCCGGGCCGCATCGGTCGAGCTCCCGGGAGGAGCCGTCAAGACCACAGCGGGCGAGGTCCTGCTTCGCACCACCGAGCGACGCGACCGGGGCCACGAGTTCGGCGACATCGTGCTGCTGAGCCCACCCGACGGGTCTCAGGTGCGCGTCCGCGACGTCGCGACCGTGAAAGACGGCTTTCAGCAGAACGACCGGCGAGCCACATTCAATGGCAAGCGGGCGGCAATGATCAACGTGTTTCGGGTCGGCGACGAAACGCCGCTGACGGTAGTCGCTGCCGCCAAGGAGCACGTGGCAGAACTGCAGGCAACACTGCCCCAAGGCTTGCACGCCGCGCCCTGGTTCGACGCCGCGGAGATATACGAGCAGCGGCTCTCGCTCCTGATGCGCAACGCGGGTATCGGCCTCCTCCTGGTGCTCCTGATCCTAGGACTCTTCCTCGAGGCCCGCCTCGCGTTCTGGGTGACGCTGGGAATTCCCATCTCGTTCTCGGGCGCTCTGCTGCTCTTCCCCGCAGCCGACCTCTCGATCAACATGATCTCCCTCTTCGGGTTCATCGTGACCCTCGGCATGGTGGTCGATGACGCCATCGTCATCGGCGAAGCCATCTACAAACAGCAATCCGAGGGCAAAGGGCTCCTGGAGTCGGCCATCGCCGGTGCGAAGGAGGTCGCTCAGCCGGTGGTCTTCGCCATCGTCACCACGTGCGTGGCGTTTGCACCTATGCTTCTCGTGCCCGGCGTCATGGGCAAGTTCTTCCGGGTGCTCCCGACGCTCGTCATCGCGGTCCTCCTGATCTCGTTGCTCGAGTCGCTTCTGATCCTGCCCGCTCACCTCTCCCACGCGATGCCTTGGTGGTTGAGAACCGCGCTTGCGCCCTATCTCTGGTTGATGGAGCGAGTCTCCAGGTTGGAGGTGCCCCGGCGACTAGAGGAGTTCATCAAGCGCGGGTACCTTCCCCTGCTGCGCAGAGCGCTGCGCTGGCGATATTTCACCATCGCCGCGGGGGTGGCCATCGTGATCCTCACGGCAGGTGTGGTCGCGGGCCGAGTGCCCTTCACATTCATGCCGAAAGTCGAAGGCGACTTGATCACCGCACAGTTGAAACTGCCGGTGGGAACACCGATCGCGGTGACCGAGCGCGTCACCGAACGTATCAGCGCGGCCGCTCGATCGGTTCTCGAGGAAGCGGAGCAGGCGATGGCGGAGCCGAAACCAATTTCGCGCGGCCTCTATCAGGACGTGGGCGCCACCTCGACGCTCGAACCGGGGTTCGATGGGGTATTCGCAAGGGAAGGCACGGAGCGATCCACGGTGATGATCTACCTCGTGAGCTCCGACGAGAGAGAGCTCGCCACGCAGCAGTTTGTCGAGCGCTGGCGCCAGGCGATCGGCGAGATCCCCGGGCGCGGAGTCGATGGTGTTTAGGTACGAGTTCGGGATCGAACCCGGCAGTCCCGTCGACATCCAACTCATTCACGAGGACGTCGCGACCCTGGAGACGGCGGCTCAGCGGCTCGCGTCGGAGATCGCGTCCTATAGCGGTCTCCGCGACATCGACAGCGGCGTCACGAAAGGAAAGGAGCAGCTCGATTTCCGCCTCACCGACGTCGCGGTCGCGCAGGGGCTCACAGAGATACAGCTCGCTCGCCAGGTTCGTGCATCGTTCTTCGGCTCTGAAGCGCTTCGCCAACAGCGTGGGCGCGACGAAGTCCGGGTCTACGTGCGACTGCCTCGCGAAGAACGGGAGTCTCTCTACCACGTCGACAACCTCATCATTAGAACGCCGTCGGGCGGGGAGCTACCGGTATCGGAGGCCGCAACCGTATCGCGCGGCCAGGCTTATACCGTCATCAACCGGACCGACGGACGCCGCAACATCAGCGTCACGGCGGACATCGCGGACGAGGACACCAATGCGAACGAGATCAACGCGCAAATCCTTCGGCGCGAGCTACCGCAGCTCCTCGCAGACATCCCCGGTCTGGCTTACGACCTCGGCGGCGTGCAAGAGCGACAAAGCGAGACGATGAAGGCCTTGGGTCTCGGTTTCCTTCTCGCGTTGATCACGATTTTTTCGATTCTCGCAGTCGTATTCCGAAGCTACTCCCAACCGATTCTGGTGATGTCCGGCATCCCTTTCGGCATGGTCGGCGCGGTTTGGGGCCACGTGGTGATGGGCTTCAACCTCAGCCTGATGAGCATGCTCGGCTTGGTCGCGCTGTCCGGGGTCGTGGTCAACGATTCGCTCATCCTCATCGTGGCAATCAACCGCTACCGCGAAGACGAAGGCCTCGGCCTGTGGGAGGCCGTCCTCGCGGGTGGGGCGCGTCGCTTCCGCCCCATCCTGCTCACCTCACTGACGACGTTCTTCGGGCTTGCTCCGATCATCTTGGAAACCTCGGTGCAGGCGCGCTTCTTGATCCCGATGGCGGTGTCGCTGGGCTTCGGAGTGCTCGCGGGCACCTTCATCATGTTGCTGATCATCCCGTGCGGCTACCTCGTCCTCGAGGACGCTCGCCGAACGACGGGAAACCTCTTCGCTCGGCTGGGCGGCAACCCGACGATTCCACCCCCAGGAGCCCCAACAGGCGAGCTCGACTTTCTCGCTAGCGACAGCGTGCGTCCGCAAGTGTGATCTCCCCCACAATGAGGCGCCGTTGCCATTGACGCCCCGGGCGCCCACCTCGACACTGATCGATGGGGATCGCGACTCCGTTGGGAGCGCGTCGTGTCAACGGTTAGGGGGAACCGATGAAACGCTTTGCTTTCGTTCTTGGGGTGTTCTCGATAGTGACGGTGGGGGCCAGTGCGCAGACGCTGCCCAACGATTTCTCGATCGAACAGAACGGTGTGCCGCTCGCGGGGTCGAACGGAGAAATCGTAGAAGACGTGCCCGAAAAGACCAAGGCGTACGACAAGAAGGTCGGCGGCAAGGTTTGGCTCGAGGCCACCGCGGGCCCCTCTCGCTTCAACGTCACGCAGTTCCGAACGCTCGACATCATTCCTGCGAATCTCCAACCGCTGATCCCGAGAGTGGTCGTGCGGGGCCCGGAGTTCGGGGCCGCCCTTCGTTTTCGCACCGGGTCATCGACGATTGGCGTCCGGTTCAAGCGCGCGGACTATGACCCATTCGACTTGACGACGGTTGGATTGGACCTCGGGTTCCTCATCCGCGCCATCCCCTACGTGCACCCATCGATTCGGCTGGCTTCAACTACTACACCACCACCGGAGGTCTCGCGATTCCGGGCTTGAACAATCTGCTAACCAACGTCAAGAGTCACGGTGGCGGCGCATCGATGGGCGTCGGCCTTCGCATCCCCATCGTGAAGTGGCTGTCGATCGCCGCGGACTTCGATTACTCGATCATCGGTCTAGTCTTCCAGGGCAACGAGACCCTGACGGGTACCGGGGCCCGCGTCACCGCCGGCACGGCTGGCACTGCCATCGCCGGCACCTTTGCGCTGACGGTCCACTTGGGCACCTAGCGCGCCGCCGCTACGCGTGGTGTGCTCTGAGCAATGACTGTGGACCCGGGCGCGAGCACGAGCACGAGCACGAAGGACCTGGTCATCAATCCGCAGTTGGTGGTCCCAGCTAGGGATCTGTCGTGGAGTGCGAGCCGCGCGTCCGGCCCTGGCGGCCAGAACGTCAACAAGGTCGCGACCAAAGTGACCCTCCGCTTCGATCTGCGTGGCACCGACTCCCTGACGCAGGCGCAAAAGGCGCGTCTTCGAAAACTGGCGGGGAGGCGACTCGATGCTCAGGGGGCCCTCATGATAAGCGCACAGGCCGAGCGTTCGCAGAGACAAAATCTCGAACGGGCGCGCGACGGCCTGCGCAAACTGGTCAGAAAAGCGCTCGTCGCTCCGAAACTCCGCATCGGGACCAAGCCTTCCCGCGCTTCGAAGCGCAGGCGGCTCGAGAGCAAGCGTCGACGTGGGGAGCAGAAGAAAGCGCGTGGCAAAGTAAGGCAGGTCGACGACTGAACGAGCGCCACTTTTCGACGCGGCAGGGATCGACAAACAGCAGACCCTGACTAGTATCGGCCTGTGCTGGAATCACGGAGCTCAGCGGGGAGCCCTGTGCCCATCGCGCTGGCGGTGACGTTCATGGCAACCGTGCTCGCGGGCACGCTGGCCGCGAGCCGGACCGAGGCACAAGCTCTCCACTACAGGAGCATCCCGATCGGCGAACGCGCGATGGGGCTCGGGGGCGCCTATACCGGCATCGCCGACGACCCGTCGGCCACATACTACAACCCCGCGGGCATGATGACCGGTGGCCGTTTTCAGCTTCTCGGGAGCCTAGCCTCGCTCGTGTTTACGAGAAGAACCGTCGAGAACGCGTTCGACTCACCGAACATCGACGCAGACTTCACGTCGAAGACCACGACAACTCTTCCACGATTCATCGGCACGGTCGTGAAACTGGGGCGCAAGAAGTTCGGCGACCACCAGTTCGCGGTGGGCTACAGCACGTTGGAAGTCGACCGTGATCATCTCGGGGAGGGCTTCACGCAAGTCGAGACCATGGGCAGCGTCGACCTAAGTCTGAATAGCAACTACCGTAACAGGTGGTACGGTATGTCGTTCGCGGCGCAGGTTGCGCAGAAAGTCTCCATCGGGCTGAGCGCTTTCGTCGCGCAACAGCGCTACGACTACGGTGAAGACATTGGGCTCGCGAGTGGCGGAGTGCTCAGCGACAATGGGCTCCGCGTCGGCGGGGATTCGGTGACGACGACTGCGAGGCTCTCGGTGACCTCGTATGACGTCCTCTTCCGTTTAGGAGCTCTCTATCGAATCAACTCTCGTTGGCAGCTGGGGTTCATGTTTCAGCCGCCAGGGTTCCAGGTAAGCAATAAGGGCAGTGTCTTCAACCGCGCCACCGCTGCGGTCAGCGGGGGCGATACCGGGTATTTTCTGTTCGACGAGGGAGATTTATCGACGCAAGCGCCGGTCCCGTTCGAGCTTCGGGTGGGTTTCGAATTCAAGGCAACGGCGACTACGGTTCTGTCGGTGGATGCCAGCGTCGACGGCCCCGTCCGGAACCAAGACGTCTTCAACCGCCCCGAAGAGCTCGAAAACGTCGACCGAAGCCTGGGAGTCTACTTCGCCAATTCGACAGCAAGGCGTTGGACACCAAATGTCGCCGTGGGCGCCGAGCATTTGTTTGGAAAGGTCGCCGTAGCCGGCGGCCTGTTCACCAACATCTCCGCCGCTCCCGACGTGCCCGCCACCGCAACCGAGTACACCCCGGATCAAGTCAACATGTTCGGCGCCTCGATCTCGGTTGGCGTCGACACGAAGGGCTACCGCCTCAGCGTCGGCGCAACTGGATACTTCGGCAGGGGAGATGCGCTGTCCTTCACCCTCGACCGCGACGCGCAGGTCACCTTGTACGAGCGGACGAAGTCCAACCGAACGGCGCTCGTCCTCTACCTCGGGGGCGCAATCTCGGTCGCAAGCAAGGGCGCCAAAGACGTCCAGGACAAGTACAAAGAGAGGAAGGCAAGGAAGAAGGCCAAGGAGAACGGCGAGCCCGAGACGGCCGCCGAGTCCGACACTGACACGGACACTGACACGGACACTGACACGGACACTGACACGGACGTACGTTGACTTCTACGCAGGAGGACGGCTCGGGATGGGCAGCACAGTGAATGGGTCGGCGCCTCCGCGTAGGTCGACTTAGGGTCCCGGGCGACGGGGCTCCCATTCGCGAGCACGCCCGTCCCGAGCCCTCCTCCGGGGACTCAGCCGCACAACACGGTTGCTGGCACCGACACTGGCGCTGAGTCAGAGGGTTAGTCGAGTCGGTAGACCTTTGTGGGCGGGAGCCCCAGGCTCGGCGCGATCTCGGTCGAGCCCGTTTCGGTGAAGCCGTCTTCGTCGGCGGCGAACTCCAGCACCGCGTTCGCGACGACGTCCGGTACATAGAGCATCTCGCTATCCGCATCATAGGCCGACAGACCGATGACGAAGGAACCGTCCGACGCGTGGATGAGGTCTTGCGCCTCGGTTGCGAGGTCCAGCAAGTACAGCTCGTCGACCGTCGTCGCGAAGTCGCCTGTCGCAACCCCGACGACTCGCCGTTCGTCGAGTGCAACGACGGAGTTGATCGCGATGGCTTCGCTCGGGTGGTCGGCCACTCGCCACACGCGCTCGATCATGACGCCACTTTCGCCCACATCGAGTATCGCGATTCCGGAAGACGCCCGAACCTGCGGCTCGTCACCGAAAGGCTGTGCGAACCCTACGCAGGCCACGACTACTTTGCTTGGCGCTCCCGGTACGGGCCCGGCGTTCCCACAGCTCTTGAAGCCTGGCAGCTCTAGACCCGTGACCGATTCATCTTCCAGGTCGACGACGGCGACCATTCCGGGCCCGGCGGCGTCGAAGTTGGCGCTGATCCGGTCGAGCCCGACCACGATGAGCGACCCGACGAGCACACCACGGCTTGGGCGCGCGAACACCTCGACTTCGACCGGGCCATCCTGAGTCATCACGATGGCTGTCGTGTTGAGAGATGAGAGATCGATGCGAGCGCCGGTCACGCTCATGTCGGCCGGGTTGATCTCGATCAGATCGGTGCCTTGGTTCTCCCGGGGCGCCGAAGGGTTGAGGTTCGATTCGTAGCGCGGAGTCCAAGCGCTGTCTTCGCCGGCGAAGATGAAGTCCTGCGGGTTCGACGAGAACCCGGAGTCGCCAACGTCACCGTGGGTGCGAACCTGCCCGTTGAGGTTGCCACTCGGCACGAAGAAGCGGGTGACCACGTCGGTCAGGAACCGATCGATCACGGCAAACGTCCCGTCGCCCCCTTGCCGGTTGGGCAACACCACGTCGCCGGACAGCGTCGCTACCAGGCCCGGGTAGGTCGTCCCGGAGTTGAGCCAGCTCTCGTCGATGACCACGAAGTCCTCGTCGAGCATCGCGATCGACGAGCTGCTGAAGTCGGAGCTAATCACCGCATATCGCGGCGTTGCGTTGAGCGGATCGAGCGCGGGCGTGCCACCTTCGCCGCAGCCGACCACGGCGAGCGCGACACAGATCAAGAGAGTGAGTTTGAATTCCCGTTCCATTTGCTTACTCCGGCCTGGGCGGAGGAAGGACGAAACAGGGCTCGTTCCAACGTGGAACTGTGACCATGTGGTTACCCGCCCTCCCCGAGGCGTTTTGGGTGAGCTCACGATGGGTAGGTCTCCGGGCTCGTGACCACAGGCTCTGCCGCCTTCCCAGGTTCTCACCCAGTGGCGTAAGTGGCAGCGCATTCAGTCACATACCGTGGCGGGTCCGCGTCGGCCTTTCACCGACTTCCCTGTTCAACCGAACGGATTTCTCTCCGCCGGTCTTATCTCCAACGACTTCGATGAAGCCGCCTTCGACCCTCGCAAGAGCGACCACCGTACTTTCTCGCTCTTCGAAGTCAACCTACCACGCGTGACGGTAGCTCAGCCTGCCGGTGTACCGGCGTCCCGGAAGCGGATACCCCAGTAGATCTTGGCCGCGCACATCGAGCAGGTCATCGACTCGAAAGCTCAAGCCGAGCCGGCTCTCAAAAAGATCCGCGCCCACGCCAGCAGCCAGCACAGTCCGGGCGCTCACCTCGACGAGGTTCGCCGGATCGTCATAGGTCTTGCCAACGTACGAGACCTGGAAGAACGCCATGAGGTCCGACACCTGTTTCGAAAGTGTCCCCGAGTGGCCCTCCGGTTGCGCAAACGCGACCCACTCGGGCTGCACTGGCAGTTGGTTGCCGGTCGCCGTGTCAATCGCCTGCGTCCACGTCGCATCGGTCTGGAGGATGAAGTGCTCCGTAACTCCTCCGCGAAGTTCGATTTCCACCCCCCGGGTGCGCGCGCCGTCGATGTTCTCCGCCTTGAACGTGGACTGGGAGGTACGGCGGAAACGGATCGCGTTGTCCAGGTGCGTGAGGAACGCGCCGACCGATGCATAGCCGCTGACCACGCCCGTGTGGCCCCGCGCCGTCACGGCGGCATCGTAAGCTATGGAACGCTCCTGGGTGAGCGCGGGGTTGCCTTCCAGGTTGGTTTGGTTCCCGAAGAGCTGCACCAAGGACGGCAGCTTGTACCCGCTGCTGACCGAGCCGCGGAACGCGAGCCAATCCAAGGGCGAAATCGCACCCCCAACCCGGTACGTGGGGAGGAAAATCGACGAATCTCCTGGCGTGGGTCCGACCAGGGGCGCCTCTCGAATCGACGCGTGGGTCCAGCTCAACCGGATACTCGGCCGAAGCTCGAGAGCTACCGGGCCTATGTCGCCGAAGAAGCGAGTCTCGACCGTGCCGGCGACGGTAAACCGGTCTGATGCCGGATCGGACGCCATCGAAGGAAGCTCGTTCTTCGGGTCGAAGACCTGGTAGCGAGCGGAACCGATCGTCGTGATCTCGAACCAGGGCATGGCATTCACCGAGGCGGCGACCCGACCGAAAACCGCATGGGTCTGGTCGTCGGTGAGTCGTGGCCCACCACGACCGAGCTCTCCCAACTCGTCATCGATGCGGTTCCGTCCGTAGTCGTAGTTCGCCGCGACCTGAAGGCTATACGGATGCGCGCCATCCTTTTCTTGAAGCCAGGAACCGGACCCGATCAAGCGAGTGTTGTTCACGCGCGCCTGCAACGCCGGGCTCGATCCGGGTCCGGGCTCCCCGCGTTCTCGCCCAAGGCCGAGGAACACCAAATCGAAATGGCTCGATTGGCTCGTCTCGGCACGCATGTTGGCGAACCCGAAACCTTCTAGGAAATCCGCGTTCCGCCGATCGCGTTCAACGTCATCGGTAGAGTCGAAGCGCGTGCCGTTATCGTCGAGATACGGATAGTCGTTACGCGCGCCTGCCCCCCCAGCCGTGCCGAAGAACTGCACCTTCTTCCCAGACGCCGCGCCGAACACGTTCGCGCGCCAAGACCCGAAGCTGCCCCCGGTGACGCGCGCGCCCACTTCGGTCTGCTCGTAGGTCCGGGGCAACAGGCGAAGGACGCCACCCACCGCGCCATCGTTCAGCCACGCCGGAGACCCCCCGCGAAACACCTCGAAACCCTGTATCGCTTCCAATGGGACCAGGCTCAGGTCGAACGAGCCCGTATCGGGACTGCTGAGCGGCACATCGCCGAGCATCACGGTCACCTGATCGCAGGCGATGCCGCGAAACCGAGCGCAAAACGGGGTGCCTAAACCTCCCTCCGCGACTACGCGCGTCCCTGCGACCTCCTTCAACAATTGGTCGGTCGTCTGGGCAACGACTCGGTCGCGAACCACGACCTCGCTGCCGGCAGCAGTCGCATCGAGCGAGTTAGTCGAGGGGATCGGCCTCACCACGCGCGCGGTCGAACCAAACTGCGCAGAAGCGGGCGTCGCGGCCGCAACGAGAACGAAGACCGCAATGGAGCCATGACGGCAACTTGGTCCCCATCCGTCCGCACGCGACTGTCTGCTCTGATCCAATTCCCGGTCCTGATTGGGGAACGGTCGGTCGAACGAGACAGCAATCCCGACGCGCGACTCTCACCGTCCCCGAGGTGATAGGCACAAAAAATGCGTTCGCAGGTTTCCGGGCTTGCGACCCTAGGTCCTGTCACCTTCCCAGGCTCATCGCCCAGTGGCATCACGACAGAACATTCGGTCACATACCGTGGCGGGTCCGCGCCGGCCTCTCACCGACTTCCCTGCTTGAGCCGACGATGACCGATCCCCCGGACCCGGTCAATCGTTGGCGAGGCCTGTCGATCGAGCCCGAACCGCGTGGTAAGGACGCGCGGTGCGGCTCTATCCGTTGCTGTTCTTGCTGTTGCTCGTCGCCGGAGTGCTCGCAGTGCTCGTCGGATCGGGCGACCTCGCCGATCCGGAGCTTCGCGATACCTTTCTGAAACTGCGCGGCTATCGACTGGCCGCCGCGTTTCTCGCCGGCGCTGCGTTGGCCGTCGGCGGCGTGGTCGTGCAGGGCTTGTTCCGCAACCCGCTCGCAAGCCCTTCGGTGCTCGGTACGACCGCAGGTGCCAGCTTCGGCGGGCAAGTGGCACTTCTCGCGTACGGGCTTGGGGGCATCGGAGGCACGTTCGTCGTTCCAGAGATGCTCGTCCCCATCGGATGTTTCCTCGGCGCGGTGGCTGCGCTCGGAGTTCTGTTGCTCTTCTTGCGAATCACGCAGGATCTTCTCGCGCTCCTGCTCACCGGGTTCGTTTTGAGTGCGCTCTTCTTGAGCCTCAGTGCATTCGTGACGAGCATTGCCCAAGAGACATGGGAGCTCGGCCGCGCGGTCGTCTCGTTCTCGCTCGGCTCCGTGAGCGGAACCGGGCCGCGACAATTGGCCTTCGCCTTCCCGCTCATCGCCATCGCGCTCGTTGCCTGTTGGTTCTGGGGCCGTTCTCTCGATCTTCTGCTGAGCGGCGAAGAGGAAGCGCAGGCGATGGGGGCCAACGTAGGCGCCGTTCGTTGGTGGTCCGCGATTTGGGTGAGCGTGCTGGTCGCCGGTGCTGTATCCGTGGGCGGCAACGTCGGCTTCGTGGGGCTCGTGGTGCCACACATGCTGCGCCCTTTCGCCGGAACGAAACACCAGCGGCTAATCCCCGCTGCCGCTCTCGCTGGCGGCATCTTTCTCGTCGTCTGCGACATCATCGCGCGCGTCATCCCGTCGCGAAGCGAGATTCCGCTCGGCGTCGTAACCGGGTTGATCGGTGCGCCGCTGTTCTTGTTGCTTCTGATCAGGCTTCGCCGGGAGCGGGCCTATGCGTAACGGCGACGGCCCTTTGGGGCTTCGGGCGAAGGGTGTGAAGGTCACGCTTGGAGGCCGAACGGTCCTGCACGATGTGGATTTGGACGCCGAGCCAGGCGAGGTGCTCGCGCTTCTCGGGCCCAACGGCGCCGGTAAGAGCACTCTCCTCAAAGCGCTCGCCGGCTTGCTCCCCTACGAAGGCTGCGTCGAGATCGCCGACGTCGAAGTAGCGTCTATCTCTCCCCGAATGCGGGCTAAACGAATTTCATATGTGCCGCAGCGCAGTCTGCTTCGCTCCGCGTTATCGGTTGAAGAGGTGGTCGCGCTGGGCCGCTACGTACACGGCGGGAGCTTTGGCGGGATATCGCAAAGCGACCGAGATGCCATCGACCACGCGTTGGAAACCGCGCATGCCGATTCTCTGCGCGACCGTATCTTCACCCAACTGTCGGTCGGCGAGCAGCAGCGCGTGTTGCTCGCCCGGGCGCTTGCCTCGGATGCCCCCATCTTGTTGCTCGACGAACCGACGGCGGCGCTCGACGTGCGCGAGGCAATGGCCGTGCTGCGTTTGATCAGAACGCTCGCGCAACGTCAGCACACACTGATCGTCGTGCTTCACGACCTTGCGGATGCGCGCAGTACGACCGATCGGGCGTTGTTGTTGAAAGAGGGGCGGGTCGCCAAACGGGGCAGCACCGCGGAGGTGGTTAGTCCTGGCCCGATTCGAGACGTCTACGGCGTGAACCTGATCGAGAACGCCCGAATCGGCTTCGAGCCCGCGGCCGATGGCACTGGGTGATATGCAACGGATCAACCAAGTCAACGGTGCGCTCTTGATCGTTGCGTTGGTGTTGGGATTCGGTCTCACGGGAGCCATCTCGACGACCAGGCCCCTTGAAACGGATGCCGGTGTGAACACGGTCGAGGACGCGACGGGCGAACACGTCGCGGTGCGCGACTACACGCGGATCGTCAGCACGAGCACAATCGCCGACCAGGTCCTGATCGAGATCATCGAGCCGGAGCGCCTGCTCGCCGTCAGCAGCCATACCCTCCGCACGCAGAGCTCTCGAACTTACGCAGACAAGGTTGGCGTCGAGCGCGCGCGGGACATCGAAACGATCATCGAGCTCCGGCCCGACATCGTTTTCATCAACAGCTTCATCGACCGACGCCAAGTGCAACGGCTCAAAGATGCAGGCTTGAACGTTTTCGATATGGGGGAGATGCAGGGGTTAGCGACGCTATTACTGAACATCCAACAACTAGCCGGCGTGCTCGGCGCGCCCGAACGCGGGCGGAAGCTCGCAGACGACTTCGTTCGGAAGCTGGGAGCGGTCTCTGCAGGTCTCGGGGTTCAGGACAGACGACGCGGCATCTATGTAGGGATTCACGGCGATCGGCTCTACGGTGGGACCACGGGAACCAGCTTTCATGACGTGCTCGTGGCCGGGGGCGTCATCGACATGGCCGCCGAAGCGGGTTTGCGCGGATGGCCGGCGTTTACCAACGAACAACTGCTCAGCCTCGACCCGCCATGGATCATCACCAACCCTGGTACCGAGCGCTCGCTTTGTCGGCATCCGGGTTTCGAAGCGCTATCGGCTTGCCGCACGGGGCAGATTCGCAGCATCGACGAACATCTGCTCACCGACCCTGGCCTGGGGATGCTGCAGGCGGCCGAAGCCGTGCACGCCGCGGTGTATGGCGAGGGAAGCTAGTCCAGGAGCGCGGCCAGCAGCTCGCTGTACGCATCGGTTCGCTTGAACTGGGGAAACTCTTCGGCGACGTTGTCTGGGCACCGAAACAAGATCCCGCGATCGGCTTCTTTCAGCATCGTGGTGTCGTTGTAGCTGTCCCCAGCAGCGTGCACTCGGAACCCGATGTCTTTGAGCCCGGCGACGGCCTTGCGCTTGCCGTCCGGGATACGGAGCCGATAGCCGGTCACCCGGTTTGTCTCGTCGGTCAGCAACTCGTGGCAAAAGAGAGTCGGCTGGCCGAGCTGCCGCATGAACGGCGAGGCGAACTGGTAGAACGTGTCGCTCAGTATGATCAGCTGCGTCCGGTCGCGGAGCTCATCGAGAAACTCCCTTGCACCTGGTAGAGGCTCCATCGTGCCGATCACTTCATCGATGTCGGAAAGCTTGAAGCCGTGCTCGTCGAGGATCTCGAGACGACCACGCATCAGCTTGTCGTAATCCGGCTCGTCACGCGTGGTGCGTGTCAGGGCATCGATTCCGGTCTTCTCCGCGAACGCGATCCACACCTCTGGAATGAGGACACCTTCGAGATCGAGGCAGACGACGAGTGGCGGCATGAACGGTACTCCAGTCCCCGGGCGGGGCTGCTGCGCGAGGGCGCTTCGTGTACCCGATTCTACGGTTCAAGCAACTGGCTTCGGCTCGACAACGGGACCGTCGCGGGTCAGAAATATCCGGTTAATGAAGTTTCGGAACGCGATTTTTGCTGGTGGAGGCAGCCGATGTTTTTGGCAGCTCGGCTTCTGGGAAGGCGCCAAGCAGTCCGGGCTCGATCTGCAGAGCTCGGTGAAGTTCGTCGGTTCGACGAGCGCGGGTTGCGCGATGGCCACGGCTGCGGTGCTCGACCGGTCGTACTACGCGCTCGAGCTGTTCAAAGACTTCACGGCAAAGAATCCGGGAAACATCCACTGGAACAACGCCAATCCGTTCAAGCAGGGCGCCCTGCTTCCGCATGCTCGCATGTACCGCGAGGCTCTGAAGGAGCTCATCGGGCCCGGCGATTTGGATACCCTCAAGAGCACCTCTGTGCATTTTCTGATGAGCAGCTACCCACGAAGGCTCACCGGCGCGGTCGGCGCAGTGGCGGCCTTTTGCATCTACGGGATTGAGAACGCGCTGCGCAGGGATCCCATCCACCCGAGGTGGCCCGCGCGAGCTGGGTTCAAACCACTCGTCGGCCGCGCGGCGGACTGTCACACGCGACAGGACTACATCAGCATGGTGCTGGCGTCATCGTGCATTCCTCCCATTTTGCCGGAGGGCCACCTCCGAGGTCGCAAAGTGCTCGACGGCGGCTTGATCGAAAACATCCCCGTTCGTCTGGCCGACGAGCAGCCTGGTGAAACGCTGGTTCTGCTCAGCCGCAGGTACGACCGCAATCTCCCTTCGACGAGGCGCGTGACCTGGGTGCAGCCATCAAAGCAGATCGAGATCGACAAGTTCGACTACGCAAACCCCCGCGGTTTACAAGAGACATTCGACCTAGGCATCGCGGACGGGCAGCAGTTCGGCCGAAGTTCTGTTCTAGGCCGCGAGGCACCCGCGAGCCGCTAGGAAGCTTCCTCGATGAGTCGTTCGTAAAGTTCGAACAGCTGGTCGAAGTGCTCATCCATCGTGCCAACCTCGTGCTGCGCGGCGCGCGCACAAGCGGCGACGAGAGTGTCCCGGTCGCGATCGAGGAGGGCCCCGATCGCCACAGCACAATCGGCGACGTCGCCCGGCGCGTAGGTCTCCGAATACGACGGATCAGCCAAGTCTGCAGCGCCGCCTTGATTTGGAACGATGATAGGGAGCCCCGAGCAGATGGCCTCGGCGACCACGAGCCCATAAGTCTCGGCTGCAGAACCGTGGAGCATCGCGTCCGCGCTGGCGAGACTCGTGGCGATCTCGTTTCGGTCGGTGACGAAGCCTGCCACGTGCACACCCGGCACTCCCGCCGCGTGTCGCTGCACCCAACTACGCAGCGGTCCGTCGCCGTAGATGACCAAACCCATCGGACGCGTCGCGCTCGCACGGCGAAACGCGTCGAGCAGCGTCCCAAGTCGCTTCTCTGGATGGAACCGGCTGATCGTCATCAGCAGCGAGGCTTCCTCACCGAGCCCGCAGCGCTCGAGCATCTGCTTGCGTACCGCGGCATCCCTTCGCGACGGAGAGAACCGTGCTTTGTCGATTCCGAAGGGCACCGCCTCCGCGCGACGTACACCAAATCGCTCGAGCTTGTCTGCAAGCCACTCACCGCTCACCACCGTGGCGTCGAAGTGCGCGCTCAAGCTCCGTAGATAGGCCCAGTACCACCCGAACATCCGGTCGACCCGGTCGATGCCGAGGCGATGGCCGAGAAAGGTTTGCGGATACACCGCCACTGGGTCCTGATGAAAGATGAAGGTCTTCACCGCACGGCCGGGCCAACGCGCGACGAACCAGCCGCCCGACCATGGCGAGGAGCCCTCCACCACGTCCGGCGCCTCGCGGTCGAGAATCCGGTGCACGGCCCGTTCGCGCCAAAGGACGTAGTAGCGAGGGTCGAAGGGCATGGGCGGACCCTTGACCCAGCAGATCCGACCGCCCAATCGTTCCTCCTCGCCATCTTCGGGACCTGGCGCGATGACGACGACTTCGTGGCCCGCCCGCGCACCGGCTTCGAGCTTCTGATTGATGTAGGTGCGGACGCCCCCGCCGAGCTCCGCGTAGAACTCAGCTACGTCGACGATCTTCATGGCGCGCGAAGGATATCGTCAGGACGGCGTTTGGTCTGCAACAAACCTCGGGGCGACTGTCGAGGACGGCCGGAGTTGTGTTCTCGGCGGCGAGGCTTATAGTCCCGACCAGTGGCGCGATCAGTCCTGACACTCGTCGTTGCGCTCGGTTTCGCGTCACTTGGGGTTTGGATCGCGAGAGGCCTTACTCTCGACACGGGAGTCGAGGCGCTCCTGCCGGACGACTCGGTATCCGTGCTCTCGATCCAAGAGACGCGCGACCAGCTCGGGCTCGAGGAGCCTCTGACCGTCCTCATCGCTTCGGACGATCCGGGTCGCAGCGAGGTCCTCGCCGCGCAGCTCGCAGAGATCTTCGCGCAATGGCCCGAGACCGTGTGGGTCATGACCAGCTACGGGTTGGACGCACTCAGTGAACGCGCGCTGTACTACGTCGACGCCGATACCCTCTACGAGTGGAACGAGCTCGCCGAAGAAGCGCTCGATTGGGAGGTCTGCAAAGCCTCGCCGCTATGTGTGACCATCGCGGACCCGCCGGAGCTTCCCGACAGCGACGCGATACGGGAAGCGGTCGACCGCTCGCCGGCGGGAACGGTGCTCCGTCAGCTAACCGGCGAGTCCGCCAAACAGGCCGGCAGCAGCGGTGGCGACGAAGGACAAGAAGGGCCGCAGGCGCTGTGCAACGACGAGGGCACGGTGTGCGCCGTCCAAGTCATGTTGAGCGGCTCACCCGGAGACCTCAGTTATGCCCGGATGATAAAGGAGCGCGCGGAGGCCGTGATGGCGCAGTTGGCCGAGTCGCAGCCCGAAGGCACGGCCTTCGAAGTCACGGGCCGCTACCGCGTAGCCCCTCTCGAGCACGGAATCATACTGAACGACCTTAGGTTGGTGTCGATCCTCGCCGCGCTGGGTTCGCTGCTCGTCGTGTTGGTGTTCTTTCGCGACCTCACTGCGGTCGTCCAACTCATGATCCCCCTACTGAGCGGCCTCGCCGTTGCAGTCGGGCTCGTCGTTCTCATCGAACCCGAGCTCAACATCATCAGTGCGGCCGCGCTCGCCATCCTCGCAGGCATGGCGATCGACTTCGGCATCCACCTCTTGACGCACTACCAATCCGCGCGGGCGGAGGGATTGAGCCCAGCCGGAGCGGGCAAGGCCAGTGTGCAAGAGCTGTGGGTCTCGCTGGTGGTTGCCGGCCTAACGACCGCGTGCGGCTTCGCCGCCCTCTCGATGACCGATTTCCAGGGATTCTCCCAGATGGGATGGATCGCATCGCTGGGCATCATCGTGACACTCCTTTGGACGCTCGCCATCTTCCCGAGCATGGTTCGCTTGGTCCCCGGGAGCGGCAAAGCTCGTCCGCGACCGGCGGCCAAAGATCGAAGCGCTCGCCGCGCTGCGTCGATCGTACTGGTAATGGGGCTCCTGGCCATTCCGTTTGCCGCCCAGGTCGGGTTCGAGTCCAACTTGAGCAAGCTTCAGCCCGAGGGCATCGGCCAGACCATCGATGGCTCGTTGATGCGCGCCCGCGGGAACATCAGCGCGCTCTACATCGGCACGTCGAGCGAGGCGGTCAGCGCAGCGATTGAAGACGAGCTGATGACCAAGGGCGGCATGGAAGCCCTCGGCGTCGAGCCGGTCGTGGTCTCGGCACAGGTGATCTTCCCGGACGACTCCGATGAAAAGACGGAACTCCTCACGAACCTCAAGGCAACGCTCGAGCGCGCCCGGGAAAAAGCCACCGAACGCGAAGACACCAAGCTCCTCGAAGAGTTGGACGAGCTCCAACCTTGGGTCGACGTCGACGGGCCACCGCAACCCGATCACATCCCGGAATGGCTCGCCGCGACGCTCGTATTGAAAGACGGCTCGGTCGGCAAGAGTGGCATCATCTACGTCCCGCTACGGGGGTCGAACGCAGAGGCGATGGAGCACCTTTCCTCCTGGCTCGACCAACTGCGCGAGGCGCATCCAGACGTCACGTTCGCATCCCCGGCTGCCCTCCTCGGCGAGGTGACACCCGCGCTGATCGCCGACTCACCGTGGATTCTCGCCCTGGTGTTCCTGGGCCTGATCCTCGCCACCGCGATCGCGAGCCGATCCTTCTCGGTTACGCGCGACGTGTTCCTCGCGACCGCCTTGAGCACGATCTTCTTCGCCGCAACGCTGTCTCTCTTTGGAATTGACCTGCATCTCTACAACCTGCTCGCGGTGCCCGTCGTGGTCGGACTCGCGGTCGATGGCGCCGTGCATGTTCGATGGGCATACGACTACGACGGCGCGCGGCAGAAGTACGCCACCTACAAGGCCGTCGCGGCGTCGACTCTCACCTCGATGGCTGCGTTCAGCGCCCTCATGACCGCCGACAGTCCAGGGTTGCGTTCCTTGGGGCACGTAGGAGTCATCGGGCTTGGTATCTCGCTCGCGGTGAACCTATTGTGGCTGCGCGCGTGGTGCGCTCCCGAGAGCAGTGCGTGAGGTCCGCGGAGCAGGGCCAGGCCGCGCAGAATGTGCGCGCAGACTCTTCATTGTGATTAAAATCGTCTCCGTGCGACCACGTTAACGAGGACCGGCTAGCTTGTTCAGCGTTGCAGAGGGCACAGTTGGCGATGCTCCGCGCCACCGCCAAAACGTACTTTAGCCCTAGAAACCAACGGCTTCGTGCGGCGCACCGACGGGAAATGCTCGACTGCTGCCGGGTTCGGTGCATCCGAAGCATCACGCTCGCTCATCCGACCTGCGTGACGCTACGTGGACTCGGAGAAAAAGAGGGTAGACAGAACGTCGCGCCTTTGTGCATTCTCCGCAGCACCGGGGTCGACATCGGTTCCGGGGCCCGCATTCGGTGCGCTCTCGTTGAGTAGGTGGAGGTGCGTTGTGAAGTATGGATGGATCGCGTTTGTCGCCCTGATGGCGACCTTGTTGTCAACGGGACAGGTTGCCGCGCAGTACGACGTGGACCGCAAAGATGATGAACCTGCGCTGGACGCCACCGGGGACGAAGAAGCCCCGATGTCCGAGCTCGACAAGCTCAAGGCCATGGAAGAGGACTCCGAGACGCCGACCGTCGTCGGCGCCCGGCAGCGCGAGCTCGCCGGCAAAGGTCGGCGAGGCCGGGATGGGCACCGAGGCATCCGAGCGCGAGAGAGCGCGCGCCAGCATCGGCGATGTCGGACAGAGCGTTCGGCGAAAAGGCGACGAAGCCATCCCGCTGAAGTTCAAGTTCCACGGGTACTATCGGACTCGGTACAACTGGATGGGCAACGCCCCCATGCCGAAGGGCAGCATCCCCAGCGAATCGGCTTTCCCGAGCAAGAACGCCTCCTACGGCTTCATGCGACTGCGTCTCGATCCCGAGGTCACCTACGGTCCCAATCCGGACCTGCCCATCGCCCGCCTGCGCTTCACGATCGACGGCCTAGACAACGTCGTATACGGCGACAACGCCCGCGTCTTCGGCGTTCCCCTCTTTGCTGTCGATCAATCCAAGACCGACCGCAACGGCTTCGATCTCACCGAGTCGCTGAAGCTCGAGCGCGCCTGGATCGAGTTCCTGGTTCCCATCGGCCAAATCCGAGTCGGCCGAATGGAATCACACTGGGGCATGGGCGCCCTCACCCACGCCGGCAACGGCCTCGCCGAGTGGGGCGAGTTCTATCGCGGGGCGAGACCTTCGACCGAAGTCTCTTCGCCACGCGGCCATCACCTCGCCCGCGGCATCAGCAAGGGCGACACGCGCTCGACCCCTCTGATCTATGCGTTCGTCTACGACCGTCTCGTGCAGGATCCGGTCGTCGACCCGACGATCAGCTCTCCCCCGGCCGCGACCAACCCGAACTTCGAGCCGTTCTACACGACGTTCGACGAGCGCTCGACCTTTCCGCTGGCGTATCTGACCAACCTCGACCGGCGCGTGAGCGAAATCGTCAACGTGCTCGCATGGAATGATGAAGACTACGGCCGCGGGGCAACCGATGAGTTCTTCGTGGGCGTCTACTTCGTGTACCGGTTCGCGCGTTCGACCGAAAGCCGCATCTACATCCCTGATCTGGCATGGCGATTGAAGCACACGCTCAAGAACAAACGGAACTTGGCGATCACGACCGAGGGCGAGTACTACACGATTCTGGGTCACAGCGGCGCCTTGGCCTTCACGGGAGGTTGTCCGGATGAGCCCTGCAACAGGGGCGATGCGGGCCTCCACAACGTCCTTGCCCGGATCGGCGTCATGGACGAGGGCAACTGGGCGACCCAGCTCGAGGGCGGCTTTGCGAGCGGCGACTCCGATATCCTCTCCCGCGCTGAGTCCTCCCCGAAGCTCACGACCCGGGGCTTCAACGAGAACATCAAGGTGGGCCTCCTGATGTACCAGGTCGCGCTCAAGGCTCTGAGCTATTCGGCCCTCGCTCCGGCCGGCGCCAACGCGCTCGGCGCCAACGGCAGCGTCTATAACTCGAAGTACCTCATGCCGAGTTTCCGTTTCACGATCGTCCCAGGGCTCGAGCTGCATACGCAGTTCCTCGTGGGTTGGGCCTCCAAGCTCGATGCGCTCATGTACGGCATCGGCAACACAAACGACAAATGTGGCTTCTCGGCGGAGTGCTTCATGGGCTGGGAGGCCGACCTCGCCATCCGTGCCAAGATGGGCTCCAAGGATATCGTGTGGATCGACCTGGAAACAGGCATGATGCAACAGAAACAGGCCTTTACAAACGCCGGCTTCAACGATGCCTGGCTCTGGACCGTACAGCTGCGCGCTGCCATGATTTTCTAACCGGATACAGCCAATAGAAAGGAACCGACCATGAAACTAACCAATCTTATTTGGGTTCTCGCATTGGCTGGCGCGACCGCGGCCTGCAACAGCGGCCCCCCCGTCACCGGATGCATCATAGACCCGGCGACGGGACAGTGCCAAATCTTTGGTGGCACAGGCGGCACCGGTGGCGGTGGCGGCATGGGTGGAACCGGCGGCATGGCCGCGTGCCCAGACGTGCCCTGCGGAAACATGGAGGGAGGACCGCTGTTCGACTTCAGCGGCTCAATGTTCAAGCCGTACAGCAGCCTGCTAGACGACACCACCGGAACCGGCAACTTCCGCACCGACTGCGCAGTGCCAGACCTCAGTGGCAATCTAGGCGCCAACCTCACCGGCATTACCGCCAAGTGCGTCCTCATCAATCCACCGGGTGTCTGCGGATGCATGCAGTTCGATGAGACCAGCCCTGGTAACTTCGACGTGACGGGAGAGCAGACCTTATCGTTCGTCATCGACGTGACCGTAGCCTCCCTGAGTGCTCGGGTGGTCATCACGACCGATTCCGTGACGACGTTCAGCGGAACGGGCGCGGGGGCGCTCCCAGGCACGATCACGTTGGATGCCCTCGGCGATGGCTTCAACATCAACGCGGCAGCCACCGGCAACGTGAACTGTCAGGCTACCAACCTGTCGACCGGCGCGGATGTGTCCGTCGCCATTTGCCCGCTCGCCAACCTGGAAGGTGGGGACAACTCCGTGCCTCTGCCGGGAGACCCCGGGACACGGACCTTCCCGCCCCTCACCATCGGAGCAGACACCTTTGAGCTGGGTGCCGGTCCCGCGGATGCAAGTGGGTGGTACCTGTCGAACCCCGCGCCCCTGGCTGGCAACGGCACCCAGTGGGTCGCCCTGGCAGGCGAACAAACGAACTAGTAGCTCGTAAGAGCAACGAGCTCACCACGTACAGGACCCGCGGGCTTCGGCCTGCGGGTCTTGTCGTTTCCAGGGATTAGGGCGCCCATATGGTGAGTGCCCTTTTCTAATTCTGCGCGTTCTGCGCGCAAGCAGGGTCGACCTCCCGCACCGCGTCGACCGCTGTCACCTCGGCGCGACACGGATAGGCGTCGCTGGGAGTCTGGTTCAGCCAAGCGTTGACACCATCACAAGCGAGCTCGGAGACGCACTGAAACACCGCTTCGACTGCATCTCCGCAAACCTCGGATACCGCTCGCTCTTCGGCCAGATTGCCCTCACAACCTTGCCTGCATGATGCTTCGTCGAACGTGAAGACCCCACAATCGCCGATCACCTTCGCGCAAAACGCGGTGCAGGTCGGTCCCGGCTCGAACATCATCACGCCGCCGGTGCCGCCTACGCCCCCGCTCGCAGCCGAGCCACCCGACCCGCCGCTCCCGTCACCACAACCCAAAGCGCCTAGGCTCAGAGCCAAAAGAAAGCGAAATACCAATCTACGCATCATCATCCTCAGTAGTTCTTACCCTACGATCTCCTGCACCCGCGTTAGCAACGATCTCGAGTACAAGCGCCCGACGAGGGCGTTGCGGGCCTCTCGCTGAACCGCCTCCCAGGCCTGCTTATTGCGCCAAATGTTCACCGACTTGAGCCTGCCGGCCAGTACCTCGCTGGCTTCTTTGTCGAGCCTTCGCCCGCCTTCGCGGAACTCGGCGGCGTGGTCGATGGCGCTTTTCACAATGTGGTCCCGCGCCGCTTTCGGGAGCGCGGCGAGGCGGTCCTTCTTGATGACGTAGGCGCCAACGACGATCCCGCCTCCCGGCTTCGTCATCGTTTTGAGCCGCGTGTGCCATTGAAAGGCGAGGACGCCGATCGAGGACGAGATCACCGTGTCGACCATGCCGGTTTGAAGCGCCGAATAGACCTCCGGCAATCCCATCGTCACACCGTTTGCGCCGGCTGCTTCGATGAATGCTTTCATCGTGGGCGATCCGCGCCACACCCAGGGCCGAACGCGCTGCAAGTCGGAGGGATGTTGGATCTTGTGCTTGGAAAAGATTCGGATCTGGCCGGAATCTCCCCAGGAGATCAGAGCGTAACCCGCCTTGTCGAAGAGCGCTTCGAGCTCGGGGCCGAGCTTCTCGCGTACATCATCGAGCTCGGGATAGCTACTGATGAGCCCGGGGGCCTGCAGCACCAACACTTGCGGCACGAGCGCCCCCAAACCGGTCGACGTCAACAAGGCCCCGTCGAGCTGCCCCACCCGCATCTTGCGAACCACGGTCATCTCGTCCCCGGCCACACCGCCGTCGTACATCTTGAGGTCCACCTGCCCCTCGGATAGCTCTCTCAGCTCTTTGCGGAGCCGCTGAAAGGTCTTGCCCAGCCCGGATTGCCTGGGCGCCAGGGTCGCGATTCGAAGCTGGTGCTCCGGCTGAGGCTTCGCTTCGGCGCTGGCTTCGC
>PVMK01128740.1_pt1 | contig 32360 bp, 27 predicted proteins | sample 1853481 | NCBI WGS metagenome assembly PVMK01 (sample SAMN08533507, study PRJNA380276) | Marine sediment metagenome, whole genome shotgun sequencing project.
AACATAAACGCCACCATCCATGAACGGAAGCCGAAAAGTTCCCAGCAATGGGCTGCATATCCTAACATATAGCCTATGGCTGAACGGTTTCGAAGGGCGGGCCGGAAATCCAAAAAAGATGCCTTGGCCGCTTGGTCCGGTGTCTGCGGCGGCTTTGGCCTGACTGCAAGCGCAAAAAGCACAACCCCTGCGACCGGGCCTAAGCCCATTAAAATAGCTGCCCAGCGCCAGCCGAAATAGCTGGTCAAAGACCCCGCCAGAAATACGGACGAGGCGGTTCCAATACCAATGGAAGCCGTATAAAAAGATATCGCCCGGCTTTGTTTTGCACCGCTAATTCTGTCGCTCAGCGCCTTCACGCCCGGCATATAGGTGCCGGCAAAGCTGATTCCTGCCAGAAGGCGAAATACTGTTGCAGTCCAGGTGCCCTCTGCCAGCAAGCCAAAGCCAACCATAGAAACCGCGCCTAAGCCTGCAGATAGTAAATAAATTTTGCGTGGATCCACGCGGTCGGTTAAACTCACCAATATGGGTACGGTGGCGGCATACCCCCCAAAATAGATGCCGCTAATCCAGCCGGCTTCGGTATTGGTAAGCCCCCATTCGGCCTGAAAACTCGGCAGCAGAGCCGGAAAAAACATGATGGCCGCAACGGAAAGTATTTCAGAAATGCAGACACAGGCAATTAAAGAATTCATCGGCAACAGGAGTTTCTTAATTGTAAACTGCAATCTCAATCAGATTTTGATCCGGATCTCGAATGTAAATTGAAGTCATCGGACCCATGGCACCTGCTCTTTTTACGGGCCCCTCAATAACGGTTACGCCACAGGTATCCAAATGACTTATGATTTGCGCAATGGGATCACGAGTTATAAAGCAAAGATCGGCGGAACCCGGAGCCGGGCGTAACGCTTTGGGATCGAATTCTTTCCCATATTCATGAAAGTTGATTTTCTGGTTTCCGAACGCTACGGCTTTGCGCCCGCTTTGAAACGTGACTTCCTTCATACCCAGGACCTTTGTATAAAAGGCACAGCTGGCTTCAACATTTTTAACCGTTAAAACCAGATGATCTAATCGTTCAACTCGCATGAATGAACCTTATGGCTGCTTTTCCCAACAAGAAATTTATAACTAATGAAAGCCCCTATTCCTCTACAAGTTTTGCTGTGATCTGACTCGATACCAATTTCCTGCAGCCACCTGACTTTAACCAAGCATAAACTCCGGTTTGAATCGTTCGGGCTGACGTTACTATCATTAGTCTAATTAGTGTTCGAACGGATATTGAGAAACGTCTGATATAGTTGATAAATTTCGCATAAAAGTAAAACGAAGATTTTCCAGTTTAATGCATAATTTACTTGCATTCTCAACTCGTTGACGGTAGTTATCTTGTTGAATTAATGGCAAATAACGTTTTTCTACCGGCAAAGTAGAAAAGCCAAAACGAGTCAAACCTGAAAAATCTTCGTGGGAACAATCTATGCGAAAAGTCATCGATTTGCAAATGGAATTTTGGAAAAAAGATATCGCTAACATTGAATTTGACCTTCAATCTCGAGATGAAATTCCCAAACTGCTTATGGGGCTGCAATACATCTATCATACAGCGCCCATACGCGAGAAAGTTTTCAAAGTCCTCAAACAAATCGTGCCGAAACAAAGCCATGAAACCGGCAGACCCGGTATGGATCTGTGGAGGATACTGGTTTTGGGCACATTGCGCTTAAACTGCAACTGGGATTATGACAAAGTCCAAGAGATGGCCAATAATCACTATAAATTACGCCAAATGCTGGGACACAGCAAAACTGATTTTGATTCCAAATACGCCCTGCAGACCATCAGGGACAATATTGTTTTACTGACCCCGCCGATACTCGATAAGATTAATCAAGTTGTGGTTAAAGCCGGACACAGCATTATTTCTCCAAACCAAGATCCGCAATTAAAGGGCAGCTGTGATTCGTTTGTCGTTGAAACCGATGTGCACCATCCAACGGACACCAACCTGCTTTTTGATGCCATGCGTAAAATGATTAGCCTGATTGCAATCATCTGCTCTGAGATCGGCATTACCGCCTGGCGTCAGAGCCATCATAATATTACAAAAGTCAAACGCTTACTGCGTGGTATTCAAAGGCTGAAGCGCTCCACCTCAAAGGATGAAGCTAAAAAGCAAAAAAGAGAGCAATTCATTGTTAGCGAGCATCAAAATTACATCAACGTATGCCAGGGCTTTGTATTAAAGGCCAAAGAAACCATCGGTATTCTACGACAACTTGGGATATTATCGATGTCCCAGGATTTAAGACTCAGTGTCGTTGAAGAATATATTCGTCATGCAGAGCGACAAATCGATCAGATCCGTAGAAGAGTCGTTTTAGATGAGAAGATAGCGCATGAAGAAAAAGTTTTCTCAATTTTTGAACCCCATACCGAGTGGATCAGCAAGGGTAAAGCCGGCGTACCGCAAGAGTTAGGCTTAATGGTTAGCGTACTAAAAGATCAGTACGGTTTCATTCTTTATCACCAAGTATTAGAGCAACAGACCGATAACAAGGTGGCTGTTGCCATGGCTCAAGGGGCCAAGGATCGATTTGCCAATCTTGCCGGTTGCAGTTTTGACAAAGGTTTTTATAGCCCTGACAATCAAAGGGAGTTAGTCAATATATTGGATTACGTTATTCTACCCAAAAAGGGTCGATTATCGGTAAAAGACAAACAAATACAGCAGTCGCAAGAATTTGTTGAATCCCGGCGCAAGCATTCAGCAGTTGAATCCTCCATTAATGCTTTAGAAAATCATGGATTAGACCGCTGCCTGGATCACGGTCTGCATGGATTTAAACGCTACGTAGCGTTATCAGTATTAGCACGAAATATACAAATATTGGGTCACTTGATTCAGCAAAAAGAGCTAAAACGGCAAAAGCGACGTAAAGCAGCATAAAAGTACCAATCTGCTTCAAAGAAAAAAAACGACAAATGGAGAAGTATGCCCAGTTTTTGAAAAATGCTGCTCAAAATTTAATTTTTACTGCCTATCATCATTCTGATCGGTAGTAATTTAATGATTACTCACTAGTCAACCGGTTGACTATCAATAACGCCGACTTTTCGTTCAGGCACTAATTAGTCAACAACGTCCCCCATTACCCCCATTACTTATTGATCCCATGAAAACTATCTGCTAAATGATTCGTCAAAGGCGACTCAGCAAAAGATTCTTCAACATTTTGAGATAGAACGAAATGTCAATATTTGAATACATACCCGCTATAATCAGAGTGATAATGGTCTTTTGTCCTCGTGCTGATTTGCATTCGAAAGAAATTTTCCCTGGGTAATGCCTTTATACTGGGCGCCATATTTTTAAGTGTGTTATTCGGGTTAAAGCCTCTGGCGATGCTAAAATCTATGGTTGCATCTATTTTTGACCCCAAGACCTTATCGATTGCCGTCATCGTTTCGCTCATTCTGGTCCTTTCCATCAGCATGGAAATGGCGGGTCAAATGCAAAGGCTTTTGGAAAAATTTCGCGGCCTGGTCTCAAGCCCGCGCCTGAATCTGGTCATTTTTCCGGCACTCATCGGGCTTTTACCCATGCCCGGCGGTGCGGCCTTTTCCGCTCCCATGGTCAAAGAACTAGGCGCGCGATCCAAACTTTCCGGTTCCCAGCTGAGTTTTGTAAATTACTGGTTTCGTCATATCTGGGAACACTGGTGGCCCCTGTATCCGGGTATTCTGCTGACCACCGTCATGACGGAAATCAGCCTGGCATTTATTATGCTTTTGATGTGTCCATTTACCATTATTGCGGTGTGGCTGGGTTACCGGGCGCTGAAAAATTCGGAACTTGCCGGGCAAGTCGATAAACACCACCCACATGCGCCTTTAAAACCGTTTCTCAGGGAGCTGATTCCCATCATCATCGCTATCGTTCCGGGCCTTACCATGGGAATTGTATTTTCAACCCTATTTCCAACCTTTCTGATCTCAAAGGAAATCGGACTGATTCTGGCGCTTTGCATGGCCATTGGTTGGGTCTGGTATGAAAACGGCACATCTAAACAGCGGATCTGGTCAACGCTGCAAAATCCCCGGCTTCTTAAAATGATGTACATGATTGCGGCCATATTGATTTTCAAAGGGATTCTGGCAAACAGCAATGCGGCTGTTGCCGTTGGCCGGGAACTGGTGCAAATGCGTATTCCACTGGTGTTGATTGCTGTAACCCTTCCGTTTCTGGTAGGCCTGTCCGCTGGAATTGTCATCGCTTTTGTAGGCAGCACCCTTCCCATACTGATACCTCTAATTCATTCTTTTGGTGAGGCGGCATTCCTTCCCGCCTATGTTATGCTGATATTGGCCGGCGGCTTTACAGGGGTGATGCTTTCACCGCTCCATCTGTGTTTCCTTCTATCCAACGAACATTTCGGCGTATCCATAGGGTCCGTTTATAAACATTTATGGTGGCCCTGTGCCTCGCTGATCGGTGCCAGCATCATCTACTTTGTCATTCTTCATTGGCTGGGCCCCTGGATGTAAAAACATCAAAAAACTGAATTGTCGCCAACACATATCGCCTTCTTCTATAGTGGTTGTCAAAAAAACGTCCGGTATTGAAACGTTTTTTTCTACAACCACTTATGCCGCAATTCCGTCATTCGGAACATTATTATGGAAAGCGGTATAAACCGCTCACACCCCTCTTTACATGAATGCTGCAGAACAAAGTGGTCATTAATTTAAACATTTCGGAATTTCCATAACATATTGAAAGCATGTAGCTTTTAACGACACTGGTTTTATGCCGCCTACACGGAATAATGGAATAGTGGAATATTGGAATCTGCTTATCTGGAAAGTCCAAGTTCCATTAGACAAACCCTCTGTGGGAGCGGCTTCCAGCGGCGAAATCAACTGTCGCGGCTGGAAGCCGCTCCCACATTCAATACCACTTGTTCTTTCTGGATAACCAGATATTGGAATAATGGTCAAAAACGCATAACTTCAGTGTTTGGATTAAAGTTTTTGGGATCAATTTTCACTGTTTCTCCATGAATCATTATATTTTTCAATCCGATGCAATGCAGACCCAATATTCCAGTATTCCATCTTTCCATCATTCCAATTGTGAGCGAAGCGAACTAAGTTCTAAAAGCGTATTCCTTTTTAACTTGATAAAATTACTTGCCATAAGCTTAATTCCGGCCATTTATCCAAAAATACCGGCCATATTCTGCTTGACATTCAATTTGTTATATTAGATTAATAATTAAAAATTCTTCATTATCAATAGGTTAATTGCGTTAATCCATAACAACATTGCAAATGGAGGAATGAACTATGGCGAGAAAACAAAAAATGACTATCACTTTGGTAGTGTGTTTAGCTGCCCTCGGTCTGGTCTTTTCCAGTCCGGCCTGGGCCAAGGTTGAAGGGGACACCATCATCTTTGGTGCTGCGGTTTCTTTCACCGGAAAATACTCAACCAACGGCAAGCACACCAAAAACGGCTATGACCTCGCCGTCAAACGCATCAACGAAAAAGGCGGCGTCACGGTGAACGGCAAGAACTACAAGATCGCCATCAAGTACTACGATGACGAATCCACGCCGGCCCGCGCCGGGCAGCTGGCCGATCGGCTGATCAAACAGGACGGCATTAAATTCATCCTGGGCCCTTACGGTTCCGGTCCGACCAAAGGCATGGCCCCCATAACCGAAAAGTACAAAATCCCGATGGTCGAGGCCAACGGTGCCTCACGCTCTCTGTTCAACAAAGGCTACAAGTATCTGTTTGCGGTACTCTCTACCTCGGAACAGTACCTGGCGGAGTCCATCAACTTGCTGGCCCAACAGTTCAAGGCTGCGGGCAAGGATCCGAAAACCGCCAGGATAGCCATTGCGGTTGAAAACGATCCCTTTTCCATGGACATCCGTGCCGGTGTTGTCGACGATGCCAAAAGGTGGGGCATGAAAATCGTTATTGACGACAAGCTGCCCAAAGAGCTGACCGACATGACAGCCACTTTGACCAAGGTCAAGGCTTTGAGACCCGATGCCCTGATCGTCTCCGGGCACTCCAAGGGTGCTGTGCTGGCGGTGCGCCAGACGGCCCAGATGAAGGTAGACGTACCCATGCTGGCGATTACCCATTGCGAGGCCGCCGACGTGATCGGTAAATTTGGCGGGGATGCCAATTACACGCTGTGTGCGACCCAGTGGGCCGAGACTATGACTTACAAGGATCCGTGGTTCGGCTTTTCCGGCGATTACGCCAGTGACTTCCAAAAAGCATACGGCTATATGCCGCCTTACCAGGCGGCAGAGTCCACGGCCGCCGTCCTGGTCTACATTGATGCCCTGCAACGTGCCAATTCCTTCGATACCGAGAAGGTGCGCGACGCGCTGGCGGCTACCAACATGGAAACCTTCTATGGCTGGGTCAAGTTTGACGAGACCGGCAAAAACATCGCCAAACCCATGGTGCTGCGCCAGATCCAGAAAGGCAAGTTGGTACCGGTGGCTCCCAGCAAATTTGCTTCTGGCCAGGTCATCTATCCGAAACCCAAGTGGAAGGATCGCTAAACCCATAAAGAAACCACCCGCCCCGGTAATAATCCCGGGGCGGGTGTTATCGTTTTATTATGGATAATCTACAAATTCTCATTTCGGCACCGATTTTCTCTTTGCAACTGCTCATCGATGGTATCCTTATCGGCTCCATCTTCGCGCTGGCCGCCTATGGCATGGCAATGGTGTGGGGTGTAATGAAGATCATTAACTTCGCCCAGGGGGAATTCGTTATCCTGGGCGGCTTTCTGCTTTTTTCGCTTACCCGCGTAGGTTTCAACCCCTTTTTAGCCATACCGCTGGCGGCGGCGGGGTTATTTATTGTGGGCTGGGTCCTGTATCACATCGTCATTGTGCGCATCGTTGAAAAGGACCTCTTCATATCCATCCTGGCCACCTTCGGTATCGCCATCCTGCTGCAGCAGCTCATGAACCAGGTGTTCGGTGCCGATGTCCAAACCGTGGACCCCGGACTCGACACCTGGTTTTTGTTCGATAACGCCATAACGGTGCTTCAGATTAAAGTTGTCAGCTTCTTTATTGCGGTTGCGCTGGGAATCATACTGGCATTGTTCATGAGAAAAACGAGACTCGGGCAGGCCATCCGCGCCACGGCCCAGGATGCCCGATCCGCGCGGATTCTGGGTGTCGATACCAACAGGGTTTATGCGACAACATTTGCGATAAACGCGGCCATCTGCGGGGCAGCCGGCGCCCTGGTGGTGATGACCTGGGTGATTCAACCATTTGCGGGCCTGGCTTACACGATTCGTTCTTTTATGATCGTCATTATCGCCGGGATCGGTAATGTGTCCGCGGTGATTTTTGCCGGATTGGGCCTGGGAGCCGCCGAGAATTTCGCGGGTTTTCTTTTAGGGGCCGAATTTCAGGCCGCGTTCATCTTTTCGCTGCTGGTCGTCATTCTGGTCTGGCGCAACTTTAAACTCAGGCTTCAGCGCAGGTATCTGAAATGAACATCCCCGGACGACAAACTTTACTTTACGGCATTATCATCATCGCTTCCCTGATTGCGCCCGGGGTTATGCCCGCTTACCAGACCCAGCTGGCCTTCCTGTGGCTCATGGTGGTGTTTGCGCTCAGCTGGGATATTATCGGCGGACAAATGGGTTACAATTCATTCGGCAACATCGTGTTTTTCGGCCTTGGGATGTATACCACCGCGGTGGTGCAACGAAATATGCACTTTGACATCGAAGAATACGTCCATGTAGCGGGCCGGGTGGACACGTTAACACCCGTCCAGTATCTGGAAGGGCTCTTCCTGGGTATGGGCCTTGGGGCGGTAATTGCCGTGGCCGCGGCGGCGGTTCTGGGTGCCTGCATTCTGGCAATGGGAATGCGCGGTCAATATTTTGGTATCTGCACCCTGGGGCTGGGCGTAGCTGCCGGTGAACTCGCCAACGGCTGGGAATATATCGGTGCCGGCTCCGGACTGGTAACGCCGGTTTTCCCGGATCAACTCGGAGAGCGCGGCTTTTTCTTTTACTATATCTTTTTTATTCTGGCTGTAATTTCCTTTCTGACACTGAGGTGGCTTTACTCGGGGCGCTTCGGTCTGGCCATTAACGCTATCCGCGATGATGAAGACAAGGCCGAGGCTATGGGCATCCACACCACCCGACACAAGATCGTGGCATGGTGTATTTCGGCTTTTTTCCTTTCGATTGCAGGCGGCGCAGCCGGCCATCTTATCGGTTTCATTGACCCCACCGAAGTGGCCTTTGCCGGCCCGACCTTTGGCGTGTGGATGATCTTAATGGCCATCCTCGGCGGCAAGGGAACCCTTTGGGGGCCGGTGATCGGTGCCGTGATTTTTCACGTTACTCAGGAGCTTTTCTGGACCTATCTTTTCGGCTGGCAAAGAGTGGCTCTGGGAGCGCTCATTGTGGGCATTGTGGTGTTCTTTCCCATGGGCATTATGGGTTGGATGCGGGAGCGCTGGCCGGAACGCTTTGGTTATCGGGTGGAGAAGAGTCAAGCTGCCGGTGCATCCGGGGGAGGCGAGCTATGAGTGAACAGCAGTTGATGGTGGAAAAGGTCTCCAAAAGATTCGGCGGCGTGGTGGCCAACGAAAACATCACCCTGTCTGTTCCCACCGGCAGTATTATCGGCCTCATCGGACCTAACGGCTCCGGCAAGACCACTTTGTTCAACTCCATTGTCGGATACCACCCGGTCGAAGAGGGTTCCATCCGCTTTGAAGGTCAGGAACTCACGAGTATGCGGGTGCAGACCATCGCGCGGCTGGGACTTCTCAGAACTTTCCAGCAGACGCGCATCTACGGGCAAATGACCTGTGTCGCAAACATGCAAATCAGCGTGCCTCACAACAACGAAGGTATACGTACCATGTTTTCCAAATATCCGCACGAAGTCACGGAGAAAGCCGAAAGTTTGTTGGAGTTTGTCGGACTTTTCGAAAAACGGTACCTCATGGCCGGTGACCTTTCATTCGGGCAACAGAAGCTTTTGGAGTTTGCCATGGCACTCATGAACGAACCCAAAATGCTCCTTCTGGACGAACCCACGGCCGGCATCAACCCAACCCTGATCAATGGGTTGATCGAACGCTTGAAGCGCGCCAATGCCGATCTGGGAATCACCCTGTTTGTCATCGAACACAACATGCGTGCTATTATGAACCTGGCCGAACACATCTACTGTCTGGCCCACGGTCAGCTGCTAACCGGCGGTCCACCCGAACAGATTCAAAAAGATCAAAAAGTAATTGACGCTTATCTCGGGGCGGAATGATGACCCAACACAAAGAACAACCGGAAGAAAAAAACAAAACCGTGGGCTACGGCCTGGGCCCTGTGGAAACCGTCCTTTCCGTCGACGAGGTGGAACGCGAGGCTGCCCGGCTGGCCGCTGAAGGACCAAGCCGGGAGCATTTAAACGAACTGGCAAATGAGCAGCCGTTGCTGACCATCGACGGTCTGAAAGCCGGCTACGGCAAGATGGTGGTCTTACACGATTTCAGTTTGCAGGTGGGGGCAGGTCAGTCTCTGTGTCTCATCGGCCCCAATGGCGCCGGCAAATCAACCGCCCTGCATTCGATCTACGGATTTACCACCATTAGCGGCGGGTCCATCAAGATACATGATAAAGACATCACCCGGCTGAGTCCCAACCAGAAGCTCAAACACGCCGGGATCGCTTATATTCTGCAGGACGCCTCTATTTTCCCCGACATGACCGTTGAGGAAAATATGATCATGGGCGGCTATTTGATGAACAAACAGAGTCAGGCGCTTGAAGCCGCAGAAAAGGTGCTTTCAAAGTATCCGCGCCTGGCGGAACGCCGCAATCAAAATGCCGGCGTGCTGTCGGGAGGAGAAAGACGGCTTTTAGAAATCTCCCGCGCCCTGATTATGGAGCCGGAAGTTTTGCTGGTCGACGAGCCGTCTATTGGGCTGGAACCGCGCTTTATTGAAATGGTGTTCGAAATTCTGGACGACCTGCAGCACAATGAAGGCAAGACCATCATCATGGTTGAACAGAACGCCAAAAAGGGCCTGGAATTTGCCGATATCGGCTATGTGCTGGTCTCCGGTCAGCTGGCCATGGCCGACAGCGGCGACGGGCTTTTAGAGAACCCCGAGGTCGGCCGCCTGTTTTTAGGTGGCTAAACTTATTCTCCTCAGACGGGTCCATCATTATTGACTACCCCATCTCCCCAGCCATTATAAACCATAAATCCGAAACTCGAAGCACGAAACAAATACAAAATACGAATGTCCAATTCATATAGCTTCCGCAATCGCGGCTCCCAGTTCCTCTGTTGTTGCCCTGCCCCCCATATCCGGAGTCCATAATTTAGAGGTCTGCAGCACGGTTTCTATGGCTTCTTCCACAGCTACCGCCGCTTCCATATGACCCAGATGATCCAGCATCATCGCTCCCGACCATATCTGCGCAATGGGATTGGCAATGCCCTTGCCGGCGATATCGGGTGCCGAGCCGTGTACCGGTTCAAACATGGAAGGATACTCACGGGTCGGATTGATATTGGCCGAGGGTGCGACTCCGATGGTGCCTGCCACGGCAGGGCCCAGATCAGAGAGGATATCACCGAAAAGGTTGCTGCCCACCACAACGTCGAACCAGTCAGGGTGCAGTACGAAGTTGGCGGTAAGAATATCGATGTGGTACTGATCGGTTCGGATGTCCGGATACTCAGCGGCGATAGCGGCAAAGCGTTCATCCCAAAACGGCATGGTGTGGATGATACCGTTGGATTTAGTGGCCGATGTAACGTGCTTGGCCTTGCGCCCGCGGGCAAGTTCAAATGCGTAACGCATCACCCGATCGATGCCCCGGCGGGTAAAGACCGCTTCCTGCACAGCCATTTCAGCCGCGGTCCCGCTATAGAGGCGCCCGCCGATTTCCGAATATTCGCCCTCGTTATTTTCCCGCACAATAAAAAAATCGATGTCCTTAGGACCCCTTTGTTTTAAAGGTGAAACCATACCCGGTAACATGCGCACCGGACGCAGATTGATGAATTGCTGCATTTGTCGGCGAATGGGAATCAGAAGCCCCCATAAAGAAACATGATCGGAAACGCCGGGAAATCCGACGGCACCGAGAAAAATCGCATCATGCTGGCGAAGCTGTTCGATTCCGTCTTCAGGCATCATTCGACCGGTGCGGGTGTAAGTTTCACAGCTCCATGAAAATTCATTCCATTTGAAACTGATATCAAAACGACGCGCCACCGCTTCGAGCACCCGGATGCCTTCCGGAACCACTTCTTTACCGATACCGTCGCCGGGGATCACGGCGATTTTGTGACTTGCCATGGCCATGCCTCCTCTTTGTTTCCATCCGGAAATCGAAAAAATTTCTCAATTCCGTATTGGAAACTAATTTGTAGCATCCCTTTATCTTTTGATAGGTTCAAAGTCTTGATAGAAAGACCTTGCGTTAAGGTGTCTCAAAAACCGAATCTATCGCAAATCCCCATTCGTTGACAAGAGATAAACCCCATGTGCGCATGAATTTATTATAGAGAAATCGCTGGCATTCTACAGGGGTGAAAGTTAAACCACAATATTTTACAAGTTAAGTTGGAGGTGCATGTGTGTTTTTGTGTTCAATAAATTTGACGCGCTGTACACAAAATTAGACGGTTTTCTGACATCCCGGTACTCCTGTCGGCCAATTTCTATCCTAACCTTTTGAAATTTCATAATTTAATTTTAACTGCACATTCCTGGAATACTTCTTGCTTTAATAGAGGAGTTGCCTGAATATTATGAAAATCAAAATTTTGCAGAGGGAGATATGATGAAGAAAACAAATACCTTACTGTTTGCCGGTATGCTGCTTTTGTACGGGATCAGCTGTCTGGCCGCAGAATCCATCGAGGTCATCACACCGGGCCACAAAGCCAAACTGACGCATCAAGTCATCAATGAAACCAGCCTGCTGGTATCGGTTAAAGATGCGCAGAATAATCCCATTAAAGGATTGAAACCCGAAGATTTTGTGGTCAAAAGCGGAAAAAGAGAAGCTCAAATCCAGTCCATCGAATCCCTGGAGACCAGTGAATTTATCCCGCTTAACATTGTGCTGGTGGTGGACAATTCCTATTCCATGAAGCAACGCCATGCCATTAAACCGCTGCTGTCTGCCCTGGACAAATTTTTTGAAACTCTGCGCCCCATCGATAATGTCACGGTGGTTGTATTTAGTAAAAAAGAGGGCATGAAAGTTAAAGCCTATAATCTGCATGCCAAAGCCCATCGCTCAAAATTTCTTCCGGAACTGAACACGTTTTTAAAAGATGCTTTTGACGAGGGACTGACCAGCAGAACCTATCTTTATGAAGCCATGGTGGCCGGACTCAGTATCGTCCGCAAGATGCCCAAAGAGGACAATAAATTTTTAGTGGTTTTTTCCGACGGCGAGGATTTAAACAGTGATTTTGAAAGTTATGTGGTTGAATCCGAAGCCCATGGAATCGAAAATTTCGAAGCATTCGCGGTCGATTATATGCCCAGCAACAAGAAAGACAAGTTTCTCAAATCCTTTGTCGAATCTCACGACGGGCAAATCTGGAAAGCAAGGTCCGCTTCGGAACTGTTGCCCATCTTTAAGTCTTTTTCGAGCGCCCTGTTCTACCGCTATGTGGTCAATTACAGGTTTCTTGAACCCCCCAGCGGCACATTGAGCCTGGAGCCGGCAGCGTTAAATTTTGACATGCTGACCCTGCTGGACGGCACTCCGGTAACGAACCAGGTGTTTTTTGAAAGGGGTCAAAGCGAAATTAGCAATCGCTATGTGCTATTGAAAGACCGGGCGCATACCGCAGCCTTTAACGAGAAGGTGTTGACCAACTCTCTGGACCGTTACAAAAATGTGTTGAACATCGTGGGCCGGCAGTTAAACGAGTTCCCGGAAGCGCATATCCGTATTGTCGGCTGTAACTCGGACACCGGCGCTGAAAAGAGCAATCTTGATCTTTCCAGAGCCCGGGCCGAGTCCGTAAAAAATTATTTGTCCTCGATCTGGGGCATTGACGGCGCGCGCATGAAAATCGAAGCCCGTAATTTACCGACCCAACCGGCACCGCCAAAAATGCTGGGAAGCCGTCCGGAAAATCAACGCGTCGAAATCATTTATGACTCCAGCGACATGCAGGCAATGGCCGCCAGTCAATTTATCGCCGAAAGCAGCGACCTAACCGAAATAAAGATCATCTCTCAGATCATGGCCGAATACGGGGTGGCTGATTGGGAGTTGAGCATCCAGGGGGATAATCAGACGATCAAGACCTTAACGGGCGCCGAAACGCTCGAGCCCGTGCTGGCTCTTTCTCTGGATGATATCGGCCGGGATAAACTGGCGGCAAGCACCAACCTGCAGGCGCGCATCAAGGTGACCGACACCAATCAGGACATCTATGAGACGGCAACCGCCATGTGCCCGGTTACGGTGTCCAGAAAACAATTGATCCATGAACTGGTGGGCCCCCCCAAAGGCACCGTAGCCATTCAACCCGACCCGCTCACCATTGAAGAAGTGACAACCATCGACAGTTCCCCCCTGTTAAATTATGTCTTTTTTGAAACGGGTCAAAGCGACATTCCTTCCCGCTATGCTACCTTTTCCAGCCAGGCCGAAACCCAATCATTCAGTGAAACCAAATTAAAAGGCACGATGGAAAAATATGCGCATACACTCAACATCATCGGCCGCCGCCTGCGCAATAACTCCGAGGCGCGTATTAAAATTGTCGGCTGCAATTCCAACCGCGGGGAAGAGCACAATCGGAAAGACCTTTCCCGCAGCCGCGCCGAATCGGTTAAGGCATATTTAAAGTACATCTGGGGCATCCAAGCATCCAGAATGGAGTTGGAAGTTCGCAATCGACCAGCGGTTGCCAGCACCGGCAGTGTCGCTGAAGGCCGCGCTGAAAATCAGCGGGTGGAAATCTACTCTGAATCTCCGGCTATTCTTGACACCATCAAAAGCACCTACGTTACAAAAATCAGCAACACCGAGGAAGTTAAGGTCATGCCGCATATCCAAACCGGCTATGAACTGGCGCGCTGGACCGTTGCGCTGATGGGTGACGGAACGCTCATTGATTCTACTACGGGACAGGGCGATTTGATGCCGGCCTACCAGTTTAATTTGAAAAAGCTCGGTTTGAGTAAAATCGGCGGATATGAAAATATCGGAGCCAATATTGAAGTCGAAGACAAAAAAGGCCGGACCTATAAGACCCATGCCAGCACCAGGGTGCGCTTTATCAAACGCGAAGAGCGCGTTGCGAAAAAAGAAGGCTATAAGGTCATGGAAAAATATGCGCTGATTCTGTTTGACTTTAACCGTGCTGATATCAAAGACCGCAACCGGGTCGTGCTGGATCGGATTGTTGCCCGCATTAAAGAGGTTCCCACCGCCAAGGTCAGTATTGTCGGCCATACCGATACGATCGGCAAAGAAGCCTATAACGTCGACCTTTCCAAGCGTCGGGCCGAAGCCGCATTTGAAATGATCGTTGCCGGCGGCGCTATTAACAGCGGCGATAATTCCTATGAAGGCGCCGGGCCCCATAACCCGCTGTTCGACAATCAACTGCCGGAAGGCCGGGCGCTAAACCGCACGGTGACGGTGACGCTGGAATATGAGCAGCAGGATTAAGACCGGTATCAATTCCATCATCTCTTGCCTCGGTACTGTCCATCAGATGCTGTATTGCTCTGCTTTACTGCCGCTGTATTCGACTCCCAGCAAACTGATGTCATCATCGGGTTTGGCGCCCTGGCGAAAATTTTCAACCGTTGCAAACACCGCATCCACCAGTTTTCGGATGGGTAGCTCACGGTTTTTTTCGATGACCTCATAAAACCGATCTTTGCCGAAAACATCTCCGGCCAGGTTGCGGCCTTCATAAATGCCGTCTGTGTAAAGCAGCAGTTTGTCGTTTCTGAGCAGAACCTTTTCTTCGTGGCCGAAAGGAATACCGCTGCCGGAGCCGATAACCGGCCCATGTTGATCAAGAAGCTCGGTTCTGCCATCGGCTCGCAACAAAATCAGCGGCGGATGACCGGCAGAGCTGTAAGACAAAGAACCCGCTTTAACATTGACCTTAACACATAAGATCGAAAAATAGCTGTCAAAGCGTTCAAGGGGAAATGCCCTGTCCAATTTTTGCACAATCTTTTCGGTTGGCAGCGCACCGGTCTTTTTACCCAGAAGCCCGCGTCCGCCGCGCAAAAACTGCGAGGCCGCCACCGCCATAAACGCCGCGGGCACCCCGTGACCGCAAACATCCAGCATATATACGCCCACATGATCTTCATCGAGTTCGACCAGATTGAAGATATCTCCCCCGATCTGTTCACAGGGCTCAAATTGCCAGGCGGCCTCAATCCCTTCGATATGCGGAGCACCTGCCGGCAACAAACTCTGCTGAATGGCAGCAGCTGCTTTTAGATCCTGCTCGATCAGGTTTTGCTTAATTTGAAGTTCAATTTTTTGTTGTTCAATGTCGGTGATATCGTAAATGATAATCAGAAACATGTCCCGGCCCTGGAAGCCGATTCGCCGGGTGCTGAATTCCAAATGTTTTTGAACCGGCTTACCGTCCAGGTAAAAGGTTCGCTCCAGATGTCGCCGGTCAACCGGTGCATTTTCCACCAGGGTTTGGATAAGTGATTTTCGAAGCAGGCAATGCGCACAACGGGAGGTTTCTCCGCAGGGTTTGTTTTCGATTACGGCATTGACACAGCCGGTGGCTTCACCGAAGCCTTTGCCAAAAAAGCTGTCTGCCGCATGGTCAAACAGATTGAGAAACGAGTTGTTGAAGTGATGGATCTGAAGGTTTTCATCGGCAATGAGGATTGCCGAGTTGATGTTATCCAGCAGCAGGTTTAAAAACTCATTTGATTCTCTGAGATCCTTCAATTCGGTTTTTATCATCTGGATATCCTTTTGCCATAAATTGCCTGTTGCAAACGTAGCATCGCAGGGGCTTTTGCTTTGATTTGAGTTAAAAATTTTTCTTAAAACTCATTTAGAGCTTCTGACTTCAGATACTACTGGAAGGCATCGTTTGGGCTCGGACCGCATTTTAGCCGCAATTTGATCTGCAAGGCCCTGATTATCAAATTAAGCACGATCACAAAAATTTAAATGCCTTATTCAATATCCTAAATAACTTGACCATTGTAAAGATGCTGTGATATTAAGCAGTTAATAGCAGAAAAATGCAGACCCTTATTAAGGGATTGTCATGAACCCAAAAAACATAGCCCCGTTTTTCAAATAGAAAGACGGGGTTTTAGCATGTAAACCGGTTCCGCGCCGATAAAATACAGAGTAAAGATATGGTATTTCTTAAGGAGGCCCCGGATGGATAAGGCTGAGAAGCTGAAACTGATCGAGGAAACCGGTATCATTGCAATTATGCGGGCCCGGCATTCGGACCACCTGATTGCCGCCGCCGATGCGATTCATAAAAGCGGGGTGCGTGTTATTGAAGTCACCCTGAATACACCCCATGCGCTAAAGATAATTGAAGAAGCCCGCGGACGCTATGGAGAGGAAGTTTTGTTCGGCGCCGGCACGGTGCTGGACGCCAAATCGGCACGATGGGCCATCTCAGCCGGAGCCGGTTTTATTGTCGCGCCCACGCTTAATTTGGAGATGATGGCGGAGTGTAAACGCCATGATCTACCGGTAATACCGGGCTGTTTTACGCCGACTGAAATGATGACCGCCTGGGAAGCCGGCGCTGATATGATAAAGCTGTTTCCAGCTGATGCCGGTGGACCCACCCTGTTGAAGTCCATATTGGCTCCGCTGTCCCAATTGAAACTCGTTCCGGTTGGCGGCGTACATTTGGATAACGCTGCAGAATTCATCAGAAACGGTGCCGTTGCACTGGGCGTGGGCAGCAGTTTGATCAACCCAAAAATACTGGATTCCGGCGATATGGCCGAGCTGACCCGACGGGCCGCGGCATTTATTGGTAAAGTAAAGGAGGGAAAAGAGAAAAGATCCGGTTCAAACTAGTATGTCATTTGCGGCGTTCTTTGCGACGCTCATTTATCACATCAAAGACAACGGCAATAATCAGAATCAGACCGGTAATCAATCTTTGCCAGTAAACATCAACACCCAGCAGATTGAGCGAATTTGCCAAAATCCCCATAAAAAGCGCCCCTAAAAAAGCACCCAGAACAGATCCTTCGCCGCCGCTTAAGCTGGCACCGCCGATGATGGCTGCCGTGATCACCCGCAGCTCCAAACCGCCGCCTACGGTTACGGAAGATGAACCAAAACGGGCGGTGATCAATAAACCGGCTATCCCTGCCAGAAAGGCAACTAAACAATAATTAAAAATTTTAACCCGATCAACATTGATGCCTGACAGGCGAGCCGCTTTCTCATTACCACCGATGTAGTAATTCTGCCTCATAAAGCGGGAATTCCGCATCAAGATATCGCCAATGATAACCAGAGCCAACATAATGTAGATGGGGAACTGGACATTAAACAGCCGCCCCTGGCCAATAACCGTAAATGATTCCGGCAGATTCAGCACGGCGCGGCCCTTGGCGATCACCAGCAGCAGCCCCCGGATACTGATCATCATTCCAAGGGTGGTAATAAAAGGATTGATTTTCATCTTGGAAACCAGCAATCCGTTAACCATGCCAACAGCGGCCGCGACCAAAAGCCCCAGCAAAATTGCCAGGACGATCGGAAGACCGGCGTTTAAAGCCAGTCCGGTAACTACTCCAGCAAATGCCAGGGTAGACCCAACGGACAGGTCCAGGCCGCCTGATATAAGCAGTATGACCATGCCGATGGCGATGGTGGCCTCTACTGATAGGGCCAGCAGGATGGCTTCTATATTAAGCCGACTCAGAAAAACCGGCGAAGCAAATGTCATAAAAAGGCCAAATAGTAGAATGACCAGCATCAAGACCGACTCACGGTAGGCGATTAGGGCCTTAGCAGCACCGATAAACATTTTGCCTCGAGCATCCCCTGTAGGATCTGACTCAATTATGTTTCCGTTTTCCGAATTAGCACGCATTGACATTTTTCTTGATTCCAGCCGCAAATGAAAGAATTAATTCCTCTGAAAAATCCTGGGCCAAAACTTCTCCGGTAATCTCGCCTTGATGCATAACAAGAATCCGGTCACATATACCGATCAGCTCCGGCAGATCGGATGAGATGATGATGATGCCGGTTCCGGCGGATGCGAATTGCCGCAATTTTAGATAGATTTCCACCCTGGCACCGACGTCCACTCCCCGGGTGGGTTCATCAAAGATAATAATCTCCGGCCGGATTCCCATCCACATGGCGACCAGACACTTTTGCTGGTTACCGCCTGAGAGACTCAGCAGTTTTTGATATATGGACGGGGATGCAATGGCAAATTCTTCTACCTTTTGGCGTACATGCCGATCAATAATTTTTTTCTTCAAAAACCCGATCGGCGAACTCAGCTGTTTCAAAAAGGGCGCGATCAGGTTTTCCCGGATCTGCATAGTCAGAAAAAGCCCCTGGCCTTTGCGGTCTTCGGTCAAATAGGCAATCCTGTTTTTAATGGCATCGCGCGGCCGTAAAATGGCTACCGGTCGGCCGTCGATTAAAATTTGGCCGGAGTCCCTGGGTTCGGCCCCAAAAATAGACAGGGCCAACTCGGTTCGCCCGGCGCCGACAAGGCCGGCAAAACCGAGGATCTCACCACGCTTCAGCCCAAAGTTAATGTTTTGAAAGGCGCCTTGGCGACAGAAATTCTCCACCTTGAAATACTCGGTGGACACCGATTGGCCGGATGCGGCGCCATGGCCATAGACGTTTTCTATTTCACGCCCCACCATCATGGAAACGAGCCTGGCTTCGTTGACTTCACCGACGTTCTCGGTGCCGACATATTTGCCGTCTCGCATCACCATAACTCGATTGGCAATCTGGAAAATCTCCGAGAGTTTGTGCGTAATATAGATAAAGGACATTCCCTGGTCCTGGAGCTTGCGAATCTCGTCGAAAAGATAATCGGTTTCCGCTTCGGTGAGCGATGAAGTGGGTTCATCTAAAATCAGCACCACCGGATCGGTGGAGATCGCTTTCAAGATTTCCAGTATTTGCTGCTGCCCCATGGAAAGTCGCTTAACCGGCACCATGGGATCAAGGTCGAGCTTGAAACTGCGCAGCAGGTCCCTGGTTTCCCGGTAGAGCCTGCGCCATCGAATATTGTTAATCGGCCCCACCGGGTGACGATTGGCAAATATATTCTCGGCCACTGAAAGGGTACCCACCAGGGACAGCTCCTGGAAAACCATGCTGATACCTTCGGCGATGGCGTCATGGGAAGATTGAAACGAGATGGTCTTGCCGTTGAGAATAATGCGACCGCGATTCGGAGCTAAAACTCCCCCCAGCATGCTGGTCAGCGTGCTTTTGCCGGCACCGTTTTCACCGACCAGGGCCAGAATTTCTCCTTTGCGTAAGCTAAAGCTGACGTTGTCAACCGCCAGAACACCCGGGAATCTTTTAGAAAGATTCTCGATTTTGAGTATTTCTTCCATAGCTATCGGCTGGGTCCGCTGAACAAACTGCGTATACCGGTTGTCATAAATATGTTCCGTTTGCCATATTTCAATCAAGGCTATGCGCTAAAGACGCCTCAGCCTTGGCTGCACAAACAAGATGAGCAGTTGTCTGAAGCGTTTTTGCAAAGACTCCAGCAGCTGTTGAAACGGCACGATAATAAAGAAAAATTACTAGAGCGTTTGGACCAAGCAATGTTAGACGTTATTAATAACCCAAAAAAGATTCAAAAAACCACTGCTATCGGAACGTAATTCTCACAAACGCTCTAACCCCCATTTATCGTTAGCGTTCAGAATTCACCGTTCAGATTTTGAGTGAGCCCAAGTCGGTTCTATAGTGGTTGTCAAAAAAACGTTGCGGTATTCAAACGTTTTTTTCTACAACCACTTATACCCCAATTCCGTATTTCGGTACTTTATTATGGAAAGCGGTATAAATAAATATTCGGCAGGGATACGGTTTGGCGGCATCCCTGCCCGCAGCCTGCTTAAGGCTGATACATCTTGTTGGCTTCCAGGAAAAATTTGAGGTTCGATTTGTCAGCATAGTTTACGGAGGTGTAGACCACATCGGGTTCGGAGCTGACTTTGGCCACCTGGTTGTTGCTGGTCAGCGGAGCCTGGTTATGGACATGATTATATAACACCTGCAACGCCCAAAAGGCCATGGAGGCATCGTTTTGAACCACCGTGCCGGTGATGACGCCTTTTTGAATTTTTTGAAGGACATCGGAATTGCGGTCCATGGAAATAATTTTTACCGTACCGGCTTTGCCGATCTCTTCGGCCGCCGTGGCCGAGCCGATGCCGCCCGTGGAATCCGTACAGGCAAATCCGGCCAGGTCGGGATGGCGCAACATGATGCTTTTGGCAACATTGATGGCCGTAACCGTGTCAGCTTTGGTGTCGCCCACCTGGACCACCGAAATTCCAGCAAACTCCTTGAAGGCGGCCCTGAAGCCGTTTTCCCGTTCATCGAACATTCCTACGCCGGGAATACTCAGCACGGCAACCTTGCCTTTGCCACCCAGCGCCTGGGCTAACTTTTGGCCTCCTAAAAAGCCTAATGTGTACTGGTGGGAGCCGACAAATGCCAGCCGCTTTGAGTTCGGCAGATCACCCAGGATGGTCACCACCGGAATACCGGCCGCGGCCGCCTTGTTGATCGAAGGTATTAATACCTGTTCGACCGCAAAAACAACAATCCCCTTGGGCTGCTTGGCAATAGCCTGGTCAAATGCAGCAACCATGGCATTCAGGTCATACTCGGCCGGACCGACGTAGGTTGTTTTGACACCCAGCCGTTCGCCTCCCCATTTCCAGCCGTATTTATGGGCATTAAAGAACTCCAAATTGCCCATGCAGGAAACATAGATGTACTCTTCGGCTCCATAGGCCGTATTTCCCGTACCGGAAATGAAAATGAAAAAAGAGCTGAGCACCAATACCATTGCCAACAATTTTTTTGATTTCACGATAACCTCCTTTTATTATGGGTTGGTAATAAATGACTGTCCTGGCCGATCGCACGTTTTAGGAAAATAATGATGTCCCCTCCTCCTTTTCCGGGAGCAACCGGCGGGGCTTCCAATAAGCGATTTTGGTTTCGACGCCCGATACGCAACAGTGATCTTTTGTTCGGTCGGGTCTTTAATTCCGGTTGCCGGATAATCCGATTAAATGCTGTACTTAGGGATATGAAAAGCTGCGGATTCCTTGGTACGCATAATATGTTCATTCAAAATTTTTAAGGTTTCTTCCATTCGGCTCTCTTCAATCGATTGACTCATTCGAATGTGTTCATCATAGGATTTGTCCGTATGATGTGGTACGGCCGCTAGATGGGTTCGGACAGCCGCAACCCGGGCGGCGATCAGGCGATAGGCATCACCCATAAACTGATTCCCGCAATGTTTGAAAAAAATTGTATGGAAATCGGTATCCAGGTCAAGATATCGATTTTCTTTTTTGTTTTTCCGAGCCTGGGTCATACGGTTCACGACTTCATTCAGTTCTTTAACAAAGGCCTGCTTGTTACTCGTAAACGCCAGCCTCAAAGCGGCGCTTTCCAGCAGGTATCTGAACTCGCAAATATCGATCACTTCCTGTTCACTCATAGTGAAAACAAAGGTTCCCTTCTGGGGAGATATTTTCACCAGCCCTTCAATTTTCAGCTGCGCCAGTGCTTCGCGTACCGGTGTTTTGCTGATACCCAGCGAGACGGCCAAGGTGCTTTCTGAAATGGGCTGCCCCAGCCCCAGGTCGCCTTTGGTGATTGCTGTGCGCAGGTATTCAACCGCCATTTCTGTTAAAGATTTGGGCCTGGCGATCTGCTTAATGCTGTCATTTAAGGGTCGTGTGGTCATACAATTCCTCAAAATAGTTTTCGGCGTTCGTTAGCCGGTTGAAAAAGCTGTTGGCCTGAAAAATACAAGGCGTATTTTGTTTCAGCATCCATCATTTCAAATCGGCACGGCTGGCGATCATGGCCAATCCGTGTGCCGTCAGGTTTTCAGATTCGACCTTGGAAGACCGGCCGTAAAACTCAAGTGCTTTGGCATAAAGACCTGAAAGCCATGAATCGCCAACAAGACGTATCCGGGTTTTATGCTTAATCTGCCAGATGGCTTCGGTAACTTCCGCCCCGATCAGCATACCGGACAGGTACGATTTCAACCCGGTGGGGCGCAGTTCACCAAACAACCCGAGGCTGCGAACACTAAACAGTTTATTCAGTACTCCCTGTCTGGCGGTCACGGCATGATCGGCACACTCCAGTCCCTTTAAAAAGGCCGCATCGTCATGCTGATCTTCTTCCATCAGTTTCCCCAGGATGCTGTGATTGCACAAGACGCCAAAGAGCTCACCGGTTATAAATGTCGTAAACCAGACAATCCGGCCCTTTTCCACCAGGGCCCATTTGCTGTGAGTCCCGGGGAGAATAAAACTGCAGCGATCAGAATCGTTTTGAACACTGCCGAAAATCTGGGTTTCCTCACCACGCATCACATCCGGCGTGTTGTCGACGGCGCGGCGCATCACGCCGGGCACAAACCATATTTTCTTTCCCCGGGAGGTGACAATGGAAGACAGGTTGTCGGCTAGCTCCGCCAACCCTGCCGGGCAGCTTACATAGGGCGCCTCAAACCAGCCCTGGCGGCTGCCGATCATCCCGGAAGCAATGATAGAAGCCTCAGGATACTGGATCTGCCAGTGATCGATCGAATCGACCAGAACGTCTTCAAAAGACCGCCTGCCGACCTGCATAATTCCGCTTTGATTGGTTACGGTATCAATAATTTGACCGCTGTCGTCCATCAAATACGCACGGAATGAGCTTATGCCCCAGTCCAGGCCAATCAAATGTTGGTCCATATCCGTAATCCTGCCCTATAAATTTAGTCGGGTGCCTGCACAACCCAGACGCACCAAGCGGTGGTTAAATACGCCCGAATTCTTCCAGCAATTCATCCACTGTTTTACCGGCGGCAATGGCTTTGCGGGTGGCCTCCTCCCGTTCCGCCTGTTCTTTGGCGAGCTTCAGGATGGATTCAAGTTCTGCCTGCATGACAACCGTTATGCCGTTTTCGTCGGCCACAATCATATCCCCCGGGTTTACCACCACCCCGCCGCACTGAATCGGGACATTGATATCGAGTTCTTCCATCCTTTTTGAATACATGGTGTGTGTACCGCGGGCAGTAACCGATCGAGCAAATAAATAGAAGTTCAGATCCCGCAATTCATCAATGTCCCTGACGGCGCCATCAACAATGGCGCCACGAACACCTTTTTGCAGGCATAGTCCGCCCATCAGGCCGCCCCAGATAGAGGTTTCCGTGTCGCCGCCTGCATCCACAACGATTACATCTCCGGCCTGGGCCACTGTCAACGCATCTAGACAATCCTGGAGGTCTCCGGTTGAAAGCCTTACGGTCAGGGCCGGACCCACAAGGGTGCCGTTGGAAATCGGTTTAATCACACTGTGCATCACACCGCGCCGTCTTTGAACATCGGCAAAAACGCAGGATGTACTGTAGCATTTGGCCACTTCCTGGTATTGCTCAACCAGAGCCTCCCCCGGTCGTTTGAAATCGTTTATAATCTGAGTCATTCAATCCTCCTTCCTCGTTTGCGATAATCGCCTGTCATTTTTTAAAGCAATCCCTCAGGATGCCATAGAGTAACTGCCATCAACTAACTTAACTTGGTTAACCGGCGATAACGGCGGGTTACCATTTAATACGCGGGCTACCTCCTCCGATACGCGGCGCCGTGCTTCTTCAATAGATTCTTCGGAATAATAGGCCGAGTGGGGCGTAATGATGATGTTATCCAGCTGAAATAAAGGGTTGTCCGGTTTCCAATCTTTTTTCTTGGCCGGCTCCTCAGCGGTATCATCAATCCCGGCCGCCGCAATCCAGCCCTCTTTTAACGCCTGGTAGAGTGCGTCATTATCCACCAGAGGGCCACGACTGGTATTGATAAGAACGGAAGTGGGTTTCATCTTTTTCAATTCCGCCTCTCCAATCATGCCTTCCGTCTCCGGATTTAATGGTGCCTGGATCATCAAATAATCCACCTGCTCGATCAGATTTTCAAAGGACACCGCCGCAACATCGTATGACGCCAATTCTTCCGCGGCAACATACGGGTCGTATGCGATCAAATTTACGCCAAAAGGTTTTGCCCGCTCGGCAATGGCCCGCGCAATCTTGCCATAAGCCAGTAGCCCCAGATTACTGCCCCGCATGCGGTGGATGGGTTGTCCGGCCTGCCAGTGCCAGATTCCGTCCCGGGCGGCTTTATCAAAGGTCCGCAATTTGCGGATACAGGCTAACAGCATGGCCATGGCATGGTCGGCCACCTCATCCACGCAGTAATTCGGTATATTGGTCACCAGTATGTTGCGCCGGGTGGCGGCTTCCACATCGACAATATCAACACCGATCCCATAACGCGCAATCAGCCGGCAGTTGGTGAAAGCGTTGATGGTTTTTTCTCCTACCCGCGCATATTGGCAAACCACTGCATCCGCATCATGAGCCACCTCGATCAGTTCGTTTTCGCTTTTACACTGGGCTGCCACTAACTCAAATCCTGCACCTTCAATGATCGGTCGCTCAACATTAACGTTGCCATAATCATAATCGGTAATGACTACTTTTAATTTTCGATTCATTGAAGCACCTTTTCCATAGCTTTGGGCAAACGGGTTTCAAGGCGCGGGTCCCGATCCGATCAAGCGTCCCGCTAAAGCAGGGAAATATCGGGTGGTATCGCCATAATCATCCTATTACGATGCAGCCTTTTGCCCGGGTTCGTGTTGATGTGCTATTCGCGACACGCAAGGCCTCGCGGAGCTTTCCGAAGAGATCTTCACGCAGCGTCCTTCTCGAAAGTAATCCGTTGGGCCTGGATTTCTTCCGGCAAATCCCGTAAGGGCTGCAATGGTACAGCTCAATTAGACATAAGCTCCGACTGAGTATGTCAATTCATAGCTGTGGCTGTATATCTCAATGATATTGCCAAACGGGTCTTCACAGTAAACCATCCGGTAAGGTTTATCATCCGGGTAGTAATCGCAAACCGGCATGCGCTGTTTGCCTCCGTGTTCAACGATCTTCTCGGCCAATCCCTCCAGATCGGGGTCCTGCACACAAAAATGGAAAATGCTGGTTATCCAGTATTGGAAGTGCTTCTCCGGCGGCTGGGCATTTTTAAATTCGAAAAGCTCCACGCCAATCCGATCACCGGTGGATAAATGGGCGATTCGAAATTTTTCCCAGCCCTTGCCAAAGACATTATCGCACATAACGCCAATAGCGCTGTCATCTGATACGATTAACGTTGGCGGCATAATCACATACCAGCCGAATACCTGGGTGTAAAATTCAACCGCTTTTTCAAGATCTGTAACTGAAATTCCGATGTGAGAAATTGTTCTTGGATACGACATAATTCGACCTCCTCGTTATTTATTGGGTTACATATTTTATTTTTATAACTCGCAGTGTCCAATCCGACTTAAGCATTGCGCGATGGGATCATCCGCTTAAAAATCATACCGATTTCTTCCCGCCACATATCAATTCCAACTGCGAAAAGGATAATCAAACCGATTATAATATTTTGCAATGAGGTGGGTACCGCGTTTAGATTCAAACCGTTTTGAACAATCACAATCGTCAGGGCACCAAACAGAGTGGAAACAATATTGCCCCTGCCGCCGATCAGACTGGCGCCGCCGATAACAGCCGCAGCAATGGCTTGAAGCTCCATGCCGACCCCATAATTGGGGGATCCGGAATTCAGTCGGGCGGCCATCAAGATCGATGCGACCGCAGCCATAAAGCCGGCAATCATAAAAGCCAGCATTTGGGTACGCTTGACGTTAATGCCGGAAAGCTGGGCGGCGGCGGCATTGCCGCCAACGGCGTAAATATGCCGGCCAAGCCGTGTGTAACGCATGACAAAACTGGCCAGCGCAAAGAAAAAGACGACGTAAAAAAAGGGCATGGGAATACCCAGAATTTTGCCGTAAAACAACATGTCTAACGAATCCGATATGGAAAAGACCGGGGACCCGTTATTGAACATAAACGCCATACCCCGATAGGCGCTTAAGCCCGCTAACGTGGTGATAAAAGAGGGGATACGCACATAAGCGGTTAAAAATCCGTTGACACTGCCGAGCAGGCAACCCACCAGCAGTATCATAAAAATTGCCACCGGCAACGGGATCCCCATGAATTTTACAGCGATGGCAAAGACCATGGTCATCAACGCCACCATAGAACCCGGGCTAAGATCTATGCCTTGGGCAAAAATGACCACGGTGGAGCCGATCGCCATCAAGGAAACGATGCTGACCTGCAAGGCAAGGTTGCGCAGGTTGTTCACATCCAAAAAGCGCGCGGTGGTCACTGCGACCAGAATCGCGACTAGCATGGTGGCTGCCAAAGGCCCGATTACTTGAGAGCGAAGAAAAGTTTTGATTAAGTTCCACATTTGTAGTTTCTTTTTTTGTAATAATTTACAGGTTCAGAGCTCGCGAATTAACGGTTCCAATTTGGCGTAATCCCCGACCTCTGAATCCCTGAAGTTCTTTTACAACCGCATCATTGTCTGATCGGACGCGTCGAAGGGACCGACAGCCCATCTATAATGCTTAAACCATGCCTCTCTGCCCGGGAGCACCCGCCTTGGTATCCTCTGAAAAAGGCTTTTCGACGGAAGACTGGACCAGATCTTCATGACACAGGTCTTTGGCTTCAGCAATTTGCACCATGCAACCATCGCGGACAATGCCGATACGATCACTCATGGCCAGCAGTTCGTCATGATCGGAACTGATCAGAATGACACTCTTTTTCTGGGCCGTTATTTCATTAATCAAATGAAAAAGCGCCACCTTGGCTCCGATATCAATTCCCTGAGTCGCCTCATCGAGAATGAAAATATCTGCCTGGGAGAACAGCCAGCGCGAAAGGATAACTTTTTGCTGATTGCCACCTGACAGCAGGCCCACGAGTTTACTTTGAGATTCCGGAGAAATATTGAGTTTTTCAATAAAGAACTGCCCCACCTCCAGCTCTTTATGGGGTTGAATCAGTCCTTTTTTCATCACACCTTTTAAGTGGACAATGGTTTTGTTGGGCGGTCCGGGGAAGTTGAAAAATAGTCCGTCAAACTTGCGGCTTTCAGTTACAAATGCAATTTTAGAGCGGATGGCATCCTGCGGCGAGTGGAAGGAGACGCGGTCGCCGTTTAAGTGAATCGAACCGGTTGTCAGGGTATCGAGCCCAAAGAGGGCCCGCGCAATTTCCGTGCGGCCGGACCCCAGCACTCCCCCTAATCCGAATACTTCACCCCGCTTTACCGAAAAACTCACATTGTTAACTTTGTTATCGGTACAAATGTTGCGCACCTCTAAAATCGGCGTGTCGGTTATATTGACCACTTTGGGGTAGTAATCTTTTACTTCTTCGCCGACCATCTTTTTGACAATATAGCTAACATCGATTTCAGATTCTTCCGCCGTGCTGACCACCTGGCCGTCTTTTAAAATGGTAATGGTGCTAACCAGATCAACAACTTCATCCAGCCGATGGGAAACATATAGTATCGATTTTCCTTGCTGGGCCATCCGCCGCAGTAGCTGATGCAAATTGGCAATCTCATCGATCCCCAGGGCAGTGGTCGGTTCATCCAGAGTAATCATGGATGCATCGGCTGCAAACGCTTTGGCAATTTCCACCAGTTGCTGGGCAGAAATCGATAAATTGCCGACCTCTTCATCAGGATTAATTTCGATTTCAAGACTTTCAAGAATGCGAATTGCTTCATCTCGCATCGTATTCCAGCACACCGTGCGGCCTACCTTACTGATAGGTAGACGGCCAAGGAAAATATTTTCCTTGACCGTCAAACTTGGAACCAGAGAGAATTCCTGAAACACCGTGGCAATCCCATGGGAGCGGGCAACCGTTGGGTTGTCCATTTTAACCTGCTTTGCGTTCAACAAAATGGTACCGGCATCCGGTTGGTACACCCCGGAAAATATTTTAATCAGGGTGCTTTTCCCGCAGCCATTGGCACCCAGCAAAGCATGGATCTCACCCGGATAAATGGATATAGACACATTATCATTGGCCTTAACTCCCGGGAAATGCTTGGTGATGCCTATTAGCTCCCAAACCGGTTTGCCTTTGCGTTGCATCAGTGCTTTCTCGCCTCACCTATCGAATTAGTACTTTTTTGAAGGTTTCGGATACAATCTCTCAGGGTGTTGCAGAACCTGAAGGATATTTGACTTGTCAACTATGGTGGTCGGTGTCTCCACAAACCCTCCCGGGTAAGACTTGTTGTAAATATCGAGCACAACCTGCAAAGCGATCTGTCCCATAACAAACGGTGTCGTGTCGACCGTCGCGGTGACACGGCCCTCATAGATCGCCTCCAGACCGGCAGTATCGCCGTCATTGCCCAGCAGCATGACATCTTTTCTGCTCAGCGCTTTGGCGGCCATGGCGGTTCCCATGATCATATAGTCATTGGCCGCAAAGACCAGCTCAATTTCAGGATGGGCTTGAAGTGCGTCCATACCGGCTGCATTGCCGCCTTCCACATTCCATTTGCCGTCAAGGCTGGTGACCACTTTAAACTTGGAGCCCTTGATGGCATCCAGAAATCCGCCGACGCGCTCGGTTGAGTGATAACCGGGCTGCCCTTCGATAACCCCTACTTTCAGTGCCTTGCCCTTGGCCATTTTCAAGGCATATTGTCCGATCTTATAGGTTCCTTTTCTCTGGGAGTAGCCGATGACGGCATGAACGGGAGTTGGAAATTTGGGAATGTCCGAATTCACGATGGCGACAATGATTCCCTGTTGTACGGCTCGTTTCAGCAGGGGGGCTGCCGCGTTTTCATCATGGGTGGAAATAATGATGGCGTCGACCTTTTGACTGATCACGTCCTGCAGCATACCCATCTGGCCGTTAATGTCGGCTCCACTCTGGGGTGCCAGCATGAATGTATCCACGCCGGTTTTCTTGCCAAGATCCTTGATCCCTTCTCCGATGGCGATGTAATAATTGAATTCGGTTGCCGGAGGCATGTAGGCGACGCGAAGGGATTTGGGATCCTTTTGTTTGACCTGATCAAAGCTGGCCTGTGCACCTTTATCGAGTGCAACGGGTTTGGCGTAATCAACGGCAAAGGCGGGGACACAAGTAATAAGTGCCAAGCTGATGATTACCGAAACAAAGAGAGTAAATTTCTTTTTAGTTTTCATTTTCATCCTCCTTTTCTTTGTGGTTATGCATTTGGTCAGAATTGGGTGGTTGGAATTTTTGGTTTTGATCACCTCCTTTAGTGTTTGACCCTTATCGTGCTAATCCGAAAAATTCGCTCAACTACAAAATTTGGGTTCGTTGAGGCCTTTCACATCCACCTTTACAGCAAACAGGCCGCCGGATAATGGTTCAGAATCGATTTGCTCCTGAGTCATCAGATATCGGGCAGTGGTGATATAAAGCACATCGAGTTCTTTACCCCCGAAAACCACACAGGTGGGGTTCATTACCGGCGTTTCAATAATCCGATCTATCGTGCCGTCCGGACGATAGCGAATCACCCGATAGCCATTCCACTGTGCATTCCACAGAAATCCTTCCGAATCAACAATCGAGCCATCGGGGATGCCGGGCTGATCGGAAAAGTCGGCAAACAGGCGTCTATTCGAAATGGCGCCGGTATCCGTATCGTAATCATAGGACCAGATCTCACCGGTGGGTGAGTCAGCAAAATACATTATCTTTCCGTCAGGACTAAAACAGGTGCTGTTGGCACAGGTCACCCCGGCTATGATTTGATGGAAACTCAGGTCAGGGTCCACACGATAAACATTTGAAATCGCTTCACCACTTTCGGACTCATTCATGCCACCGATAATAAAGCGGCCCTGGCGATCGCATCTTCCGTCATTGGTGCGGGTGGTTGATAAATCAGGCTCGAAATCCTGAATCCGCGAAGCATCGCCGCTTTCAGGGTCCCAGAAGGCCAGACCGGATTCGAAAGCGAGGAGAAGACCGCCCTGTTTGCGAAACGCAAACGATCCGACACGCTCCGTGGTTTTCCAAACCCGGGTTTCTTTTGTTTTCGGATCATAGCGCCATAGCTCAGACTTTTCGATATCCACCCAGTACAGTTTTTGCTCATCGGCAGACCAGGCCGGTCCTTCCCCTAAGGTATTCTGACAATCAACGACACATTCGACTTCAGACATTCTCTCCCTCCTTCGTTAAAATACGGAGCTTGAGGTAATTCAGGTACACGGGCGTTCGAAAATGAAAGATGAGATTTTCTAAACACAGCGTATTCGGAATGCAGCGGCGACTTTGACCGGATTCCGATTGGCTTCTAACTGCTATCTCATATATCAGATAGTTTCCGCTGTCAAGAAAAATTCTATTTTAAAAATTATAAATATTATCAAATTGTTAAATATAAATTGTCCGTTTTGAGCGATAATTTGCACACCGATTCAGGGGCCAACAAAATCCATCTTTTCACTTCAAATATTGCCGGCAGACAAGCGCTTGACTTTTATAAAGGATCCCATGATAATCGGATTTGACCGGATAAAGATGTGCAAACCTTAAACCCAAGGGATGCCGCATGCCTTGAACTTATAAAACCCTGTTTCGCATCATAAGAGACAGGGTTTTGTATTTGGAAGCGCTTATGAAGCCGCTGTCCTTAGAAACTGTGTATCGGCTTTTGGGAACCCAGAACATACCGGGCCAGGCAAAAGAACTGGAAATTCTCTGCATCCGAATTTCAGAACTCGTCGAATTCAATGGTGAGGATTGGATCCGTGAAAACCGGCAAAAGCTGATCGACGAATGGTACTATATTATACGCCAGGGAATCATCCATTAATGAAGGATACCCCGGAAGTCGAAATCCGCATCCGCAAGATGCAGTAGCAAAGAGGGTTACGGTTTGGCAGGTGTCCTCGATTTTCACCGGGAAATAGATAATTTTAATAATACTCATCGGACTACGGTATACAGATAGTCATTTGAAAATATTCGAGAGGGGACTGAGATGAGCAAACTGTTCGAGCCCGGTGAAATTAACGGTATGCCGCTGCAAAACCGATTTGTGCGTTCGGCGACCTGGGAAGCAATGGCGGACGAGAACGGCGCAGCTACCCCCGAACTCATTAATTTGCTCGTCAAACTTGCCAGGGGGTGAGCTGGGGCTGATTATCAACAGCCACGCATATGTGCAAAAAGTCGGGCAGGCCGGTCTCAAACAGCTCGGCATTCATAATGATGATATGATCTCGGGGCTGAAAGACATCGCCGACGCGGTGCATGACCACGGCGCAAAGATTGTCTGTCAGCTGGCCCATGCCGGTTTTTTCGGCAATACAGCGTTAACCCGTCAAACCCCGATCGCGCCTTCCAATGTGGAAGGCATCGCTGAAGGTGCCCGCCAGGAGATGACAAAAGAAGACATCGGACGTGTTATAGAAGCCTTTGCTGCAGCTGCCGGCAGGGCCAAAAGTGCCGGTTTTGACGGCGTACAGATCCACGCCGGCCATGGCTATCTATTAAGCGAGTTTATCTCCCCGCTGTTCAATCACCGCACGGATGAATATGGCGGTCCAATTGAAAACCGCGCCAGACTGGCGCTAGAGGGTGTTTCAGGCAATCCGGGAGACAGTCGCAAAAGACTTTCCGGTTTTAATTAAAATGAACAGCAAAGAGTTTGTGGACGGCGCTTTGATGCCGCAAGACTTTGTTCAGGCGGGCAAAATGCTGGCCGAGGCCGGTATTGATGCCATTGAAGTCAGCGGCGGCCTTCCCATCCGTTCCACGACACGCTCCAGCCAGTTAGGCATAAACAAAGAAGAAAAAGAGGCCTATTTTCAGAAAGAAGCAGCGGCTTTAAGAAAACAGGTCGATGTTCCGATTATTCTGGTGGGCGGAAACCGGTCCTTTCATGTGGCTGAACGCCTGGTTAATGAGGGCGTGGCCGACTATATTTCCATGAGCCGGCCTCTGATCCGGGAGCCGGGTTTAATCAAGCGCTGGAAAGCCGGCGATTTGACCAAAGCGGCATGTGTTTCCGACAACCTGTGCT